>Ga0209647_1000657_pt1 | contig 31638 bp, 48 predicted proteins | sample GraSoi_2013_60cm_FD_185827 | JGI IMG/M metagenome (GOLD analysis project Ga0209647, IMG submission 185827) | Grasslands soil microbial communities from the Angelo Coastal Reserve, California, USA - Sample 9_17_2013_60cm (SPAdes) (version 2) | ecosystem: Environmental > Terrestrial > Soil >... | reverse complement strand
GGACTGCTGCGACAAGAACGGCGACTTGTACTTCGTTGGGCCTGAGCCAGAGGGGGCAGAACATGGAGAATAGTGATGGTTGGGCTGGCAGGATAGAGGACGACCCGGCTTATCCTCCACCCAGGCTGGTTGATGGCATTTATCCTGACTATACCTGTACCCACTGCGGTAAGCAAGGGGTCAGTGAAAAAGCAATGGATGTGTTTGTTGCTAGCCTGTGTGAGGACTGTTTTTGGGTGGAGTTCAGAGGCTACTTAAAGGCGGTGAGCGGACATGAATGGACTGAAGAACAAGCAAGGGCAGTCTATGGGGCCGAGTTTTGACCCGCGCCAGGTAGACATCAGGTTGGCGGTGGGGAGGCCGAGTGGGGAGAACCCGATTAAGATACTCTGTCCTCTCCACCCTGATCGCAACCCGTCCCTGTGTGTCTATCGCGGCAATCTCAACTGTCTTGGCTGTGGCTTCCATGTGTCCCGTCGCTACGCTTCACTCGCTTTCTTGCTGGGCTATTGGGACGGACATGGTGACGAGAACTCAGATGTTGTGCGCCAGGCAGTGCGACATATCGACTTGAAGAGTTATGTTGGCCGAGGTATAATGAAGCAAGCGACCAGAGTTATCCCTCCGCTTGATCCCTATGCCGCAGATAGTTTCCATCAATACCTTCTGCGTTACGGCCCAATAGACAGGCTGCGGCGGGAGAGGGGGTTGACTATGGAGACGATCAAGCGGTTCAAGCTAGGCTATTCGGGAACCCACTGGACACTACCCATCTATTCCTTAAACGGGGTGCTACAGACGATACAGTACAGGGCAGATGACAGAGTGGTTGATGCCGAGCGCAAGTATGACGGCCTCTACGGTCATAACTCACCTGCTCTCTACTTCCTGCCTCTGCTGCACAACCTTAGCCGTATTGATGAGCTTTGGGTGGTAGAGGGCTTATTCGATGAGGTAGCAAGCAGTCAGGCAGGCAGTGTGACGCTTACGATGACGAACGGGGCGAGTAACCTCTGTCGTATTCCTGACCTGATTGCCAACGAACTCCCCTGGCTGCGGATCAAGCGATGGGTATTGGCGATGGATCAAGATAATGCGGGCGAGGAAGCGGCGAGGGTACTGAGCCACTTGTTAAACGGGGTCTGTGCGCGGGCGAGGTGGGGTGGGGCCAAGGATTTATGTGAATACTATAGTCGTGGGGGAGTAAAAGAGAGGATCAAGTATGAGTAGCAGAAGAATGCAGTTGGTTGAATTATATGCCCACCTGCGCGAGATGATAACCGAGGAATTGTACCAGATAGAACGTGGTATTGCAGGGCGCTTGGCTAGCCAGGAGAACCGCATGATCCGCTACTTCAACGACCGAGAGCGGGCAATGGAGAAGCGGCTTAAAGATCATGAGTCGATGATAATGTATGAGACTACGAGGCTGGCGGGTGAGACGACTCTGGCAGTGGACGACGTTATATATCAGCTATCTGTTTTCATCAAGGCGTGTAAGGACGACCGCGAGAAAACGGAAAAGAAGTTGAGGGAGGCCGAGGAGAAATTAGCGCGCCTGAAGCCTGATAATCTAGACATGCCGTTCTGGTTGCTAATCAGGTATAATCGTAGGCCGAATGCGAGTTGGCGAGACGGGGTTTATTGAGATGGAAAAGATAATTGAAGCCGGTGCAGGTCTATGGGTGGCTGTGCCTGACGTACACCCTGACTACGATGACGGACTCATTACGATCCGCGACGATAGTGGTGGGGATGTGCTAGTGGATAAAGCCGACATACCGAAGCTGATTGAGGCATTGCAGGAGGTGCTGAATGACCAAAAATAGGTTGATTTCGAGCATCCTACCCTCAGCAGCCATTGAGTCCGAGCAGTTCCAGGCGGGGGTTATAGAGGGCTTTCACTGGGCTGCTGGGGCGTTGGCAAAGGGTGTGAAGTTGCCTGAAGTTGGAGTAGTGCCGGATGACTGTCTATCGGAATTGCTACATGATACTGACTGGTGTGCTGGTTGGATGGCCGGGTATTCGGTGCGGAGGAACAGGGGATGATTGGTGCGAAGAAGAAGGCGGTCAGGTTGCAGATTATCGAGGCACTAGGTGGTCGATGTATGTGGTCTGATGGCTGTACGATGGGAGAGAATTGCGGCCCGCAGACTGATCCTGACATGTTGCATATTGAGCATAAGAACGGTGGGGGCAACCAGGAACGAAAAATGTTTGGGCGTAAAAGAGAATTTAACTACATCAGGAATACTATATCGGGCACTGGCGCTGCTGCACCCAGCCCTGGATATTATAAAATTATTCTTGATAGAGTTACTAGTGGTAGTACAGACTATCAACTTCTCTGTGCTAACCACAACTTTAAGAAGCACGCTATTGACCGTTGCTGCAACAAGAAAGAGAACAGGGGGAAAGTGCCATGTCCGTGCGCGGCGTAAAGTGTATACGTGGTTTCATAGATATGTCTGAGCATTTACGCTGCCAAAGGGAGGAGACGCCGCCTTGCCTTATACCACCTACCATATTGCGGATGATTGTTGAGCCGAATGCAGAGAGAGAGGCGTTGAACATCGAATTTTCACCCTCTTCCCTATCGTCCTGTCATCGGCGCTCCGTGCTGAGCAAGGATAATGACTACTTCGTTGATGTTGCGGCCACATATAAGATGGTGCGCGGTAGTATTTTCCATCAAGGATTGGAACAGGAGCCGCCGCCGCCAGGGACGCTTGGTGTCGTGCGCGAGCTTCGCATGTCCGCACCAATCAAAGTCAACGGAAAGGATGAGATTTTTTGGGGCAAGGCCGATGAGGTGACACTGCTAGCTGTTGATGGCGGGGTGCTGCATGTTGCTGTGACAGACTACAAGACAAAAGCCGAGGTAGGTCACGACTTAATTGAGGCGGATAGGGAGCATACCGTTCAAATAAATCAATATTCCTGGCTCGTGCAAAAGTTCCTACCGGGCTGGCTGTATAGTAGGGGTTCAGCGATGCCCGGTACATATGGCGACAACGGAGAGATGCAGCTAACAACTGGTTTGCCGCGAATTGATGAGGTTGTCGCGGACGAACTCAAGATTTCCTATATGGACATGAGTCGCGTCAGAACCTTTACCTCGCGGGGGTTTAGTTATGATCGTGGCAAGCAGCTAGGGGATCGGGATGAGAATGGCAGGTGGGTGAAGCGGTATCCTATAGAGTACGAGGAGTTGGAGCTATCTCCCTTGCATCAATTTCAGCCACACTATGTAGAGGAACTTATAAGGAACGGAATTGCGAGTCAGATTGAGGCAGAAACGTTACTTGCTCCGCCATTACACGGGGATGCAGCCAGGTTACAATGCGGCAGTTGTGCAGTTCGTGATGCCTGTATTGATATTGGTCGTCAGGAGGGGCGCGATATGTCGGAGCAGCTTGTTTATAGTCAAAGGGGAAGATAGTTGGCACAGGATAGAAAGGCATACAATCGAAAGTACTATATTGCAAATCGTGACAGGCATATAGCGAACTCCTTAGCCTGGGATGCAGCACATCCGACAGCAAGTAGAGAGCGGGGATGGCGACGAAGAGGCATTAATCTAACTTGGGAGCAATTCCTACGTAAACTTGCAAATCAGGGATATAAGTGCGCCATTTGTAAAGAGCCTATTGGGGAGGAAGCACATGTAGACCACGACCATGCCACAGAAAAGGTGCGCGGGCTGTTGTGTAGTCGTTGTAATGTCGGTATGGGCGGTTTTAATGACGACCCCGAACTACTCCGTGTTGCGGCCCGCTATCTCTCTTATTGGAGCGGTATACAGACGCGGAAGCATACATATAGAAGAAATGGCAAGCCAGTTAGGGAAGAAGAGTATACGGAGGAAGGGGCATGAAACTGAACCGAGACCTTGCATTGATCGCGGCCTTACTTTTGGTCGTGTGCGGCATTGATCCTGTTATTGTATGGGCGGCCTTTCTAGCATTTGGTCACGACTTAGGAATTTGGCATATAGCAGCCGTTGGTCTCGCCATGCTGGTCGTGGCGATAAACGGGCTGTTGCTGTTGTATGCCTTAGCTCCGTTTAACAAGAAGGAGGAAGAGTGATGCCGTATTATGATGTGAGGTATGATCCAGATGAGGGAAAAGTGGTAGCAGTGCTTGTAGACGAGAATGGGCGGTCGAAAGTCTCGATGGCAAGTATCTACCATAGAGACGTAGTAGGAAACCTCGTACCAAATGCACCAAATCCGGTCAATGTCAGCGGTAGTGCAGGCGGCAGTAGTGGGGGAGGGGTTGGCAATATAATCTTTCCAACTACATCCATGCCTAACAACCCGTTTTATAACTTTAGCACGCTGCCAGGACAAGCCGGTATAAGCCCTATCGCCCCGCCAACGAATACCGTGCATATGTCAACCGCTGCCTCTGCGCCAGTGTTCGAGGGCACTGTGGTCTACTTCCTGGTGCTCGATGTGATACCGCAGCACATACAGGATACCTTTGGCTTTGATGAGAATGGGCAGGCAACCACCAACCCATATGCCAAAGTCATTCGTATGGGCGATGAAGTTACGCTATCGAACAACCTGGAGTTCGCCGTTATCATATACAACGCTTCTGACTGGCACGCGAACGAGGCACTTGAGTTGAAAAACCAGCTAAATCGTATGTTCCCGCAGGTAAAGATATTGAGTCTGCCGGTGAAAGGCTGAATGGGGGTGGGGAGTGGAGGAAGAGTTCATTTGGCGGCCATCGCGGTTCGATTTCTACGCGGCTACATTTTTGGTGTCCCTGGTTCTTGCCCTGACCATCATGCTTTGGGCCTACCACGTGCTGATCGGTGCGGCAGCAGCAGCCCTGTTAATCGGGTTCTCCGTACTGCGCGTCATCATGTCCTGGCAGCATCACGTAATGGATATCGAGGCCAAACGTCATGCAGCCAGGATACCGCACGCATCTGACAACGGGTTTGCCTATGTGGATGAGAAGGGGAACATCAGTGGATATTCGCACGCTATCAGTGGAGGACTACTGCCGCCTGGTATGGAGCTTACGACACGGCCTGGGGGTGACAGTGATGGAAGTGAGCATCGACTGGATTACCCACGATCATTTGGTGAGTTGGTGCGAGGGGGATACGTGTTTCCAGGGGCGGATTTCTGCATTGGATTTAGCGAGGAGACCGGCGATGCCATTAGGATGCCCGCCCTGACTTCACTCGGTGTTGGTGGGGGGCAGGGGTTCGGGAAGACAACTACTGCCGAGCTTATCATGTTGGAGGCCGTTGCCAAATATAACGGGCGTATCAGGTTCCTCGTCATCGACCCGCATATCAACGTGGCTGACGAGGACACCTTATACCAAAAGACCATCCCCCTGTCCCCATTCTTCCTCACCTATGACGGCCTATCCAATCCGGTGGGGCTATACGGGGAGGAGGAAGCACTCACTCTGTGGATGTATGTGTGGCGTACAGAGTTCGAGCGGCGAATGCAGGGTGGGGCAGGGTTGACATGGGTGCTGGTGATGGATGAGGGGGCTGCTGTGTTTAGCTCATCAATTGGCGGGGAGGTAGCTAAGCTCTTAGAGGATATCAACCGGCAGGCGAGGAAAGTAAATATGTTCGCCGTCGTTATCAGCCAGGAGTGGAAGGTGAGCAGGACGGGGAGCAGCGAGATGAGGAGTGCCATTGTCTCCTACATCCTGCACAACATGCCAGAAAGTATTGCTGAGCTTATCGTACCGTCTGATGTGGCCAGGCAGACACAGCGGTTGGATATAGGTGAGGCAGTGGTTTACGCGAATGGCAGCGACAAGCGCGGGCGTGTGCCATACGTTACTGAGCGCGATGCGGAGCGACTAGTCGAACAATATGCCCCGCGCTCTATAGTAGAAGTGAAGGAAATATATGCAATACCGCCCCAAAGGAACATACAAACTGTGGCAACCAATCTTCTCTCTGTGGAAGTGGGTGGAAGTCAAGAAAGTGGAGCACTGCCTGCTGCCGAAACGGTTAGGCGGACGAGAAAGCTGGATGTGCCCGATACTGACCAGGATGAGCGACTTCCTGTGGGTGTCAGCGAGGAAGAAGTTGCCTCAGTCCGATCCGCTTTCACTAAGGGACTAGCCATTGGGACGATTGCATGGGAGACGTATGGTTCGCCCACCAATAGCACGGCATATAGCAAGGATGTGGCGCAGGCGAAAGTGCGGGCGATATTGGAATTTCTGGTGGCGAGATAGGTGATGTATGGGTCGGCTGCTACATAGGGTCGGGGAAGCGTTACTAGGCATGGAACGTATAGCGGAGGGCCAGGGGGATCAGACCAGGCGCTATTATGTGTATGTCGTCTATATCATGCACAATGGCCGGGAGGTGTGGTTGTATGCGGGTAAAGGGACGGGCGATAGGAAGGAGCAGCACAAGAAACTGTTAGAGCGCAAACTAAAGTTGAATAGAAAACTGGATGCCCATGAGCGGTTGATGTTGCTGGCTCAAGACCTTGGGTTTACGATATACGACCGAACTCTCTATACCAACCTGACTGAGGATGAGGCATATAACCTGGAGAATAAGACGATAAACGAGAATAGCATGATGCAGCGCGGCAATGTAGCGTATCCTCATCGAATTGTATACACAAGGAGGCGGAAATAATGGCAGTGGTATTATATCTTGGCAGCGCATTTATCGTTTCCCTGGTCGTCTGGTTCATTGGCGTGCCATGGTTGGAGCGTGTAAGACAGAGGCACCTGGAACCGTGGAGTAGGCGGCACTTTCGATGAACGCAAACCTTGTCCTTATCACGGCCCTAGAAGTTGACTCATTTATTCTGTTCCTCTTCTTTGTAGCTCTTGTGGTGGTAGTCGTGGTAGAGGAGAAAAGGGACAAAAAGAAACCACCCAGGCAGTAGCTTGAGTGGTTTTTTTTTATTGGACGTAGGGCAGACTAGTACTTTGCTAATAAGCCTGTACTGGGGTCAGATGGGTCAATATGCCATCCGGTATTGTCATATAGCGACCACGACCAGATGAGTTCGCCTACCACACCGGCGCTGAACTGGGTAGAGAACTTATTGTTGAAGTCCGTATACCGCTGCCATACGCTTGCCTGATCTGGAACATGTATACCAGTCTCACCAACGAACAGCGGCTTGTTTAGGTAGCGGCATTGGTTTAAGCACACCTGTAGTCCATTCCACTGATCGCCAGGCATAGTGGTCGTGGGGTGATTGTAGTCGTGGTACTCACACAGATTGGTGCCTGGGCTGGCGTTCACATACTGATAGTCTCCCCCGGCCATTCCGCATTGCCCGCTGCCCATGCCACCCAGGCTGACAAGGTGATTAGGGTCGATTGAGTGGATCATGCCCCCCACGTCGTCGGCGAATGCTCGTAAGGCTTTGGCTGCTGAGGACTCATAGCAGGTGCCACCGGATGATGTCTTAGCCTCTGGTTCATTGACTAGCTGGAACATTAGGACGGTGGGGTTGTTCTTGTATCTCTGCACCAGGTCATATACGAATTGCCGGTAGCTCATTATCTCGCTGCTGAGCTTCTGTTTATACGCCCACTGATACCACCCGATCCCCAGGTAGCCCAGGTTGGTACACGCGCCCCACTGATCGACCAATGTAACGATGACCCTCTTGTTGTGCTGGTTGGCTATGGACAGGCTGTTATCAAAGGCCGACCAGTTGAGCTGCCCGTTTACTGTGGCTAATTTCTGATAGAACCACGCACGAACAACCTCCCCACCCTTCTGGTCGTCAAACGATGTGGCAACCTGTGAGCTGCTGTATGTTGGCCCGCAATTACTACGACTGTTGAGGTAGTACATATTGGCGCCGTCGAACCTGTAGTTATAGCCGTTGAGAGTTAGGTGTGTTCCGCTTGCCTTTACGAAGCCGTAGTTATATGCGCGCGCCTGCGTAGCGCAATAGGTAAGTGCGAGTAGGAGCAGACCAAAGACAACAAGTAGAAGCGCACCCCTGCTATACACACGCATTGGTCTTGTTACTCCATTCCTCTTGCACTGTGTACCCTGAGTCAACCCGTGTTTGCCAGGCACATATATCCCCAATCTCTCCATTTGCGTCGTCGTACCACCCGCTGCCAGGTATGGGATCAGTAATAGCCTCGCATACTTCGTGGGTCGTAATGCTGGTAAGACTGTCCAGGTCGTTCATACCGCCCAAACAGCCACTACACGATGGATACGGTAATACTGCATAGAAGACATTGACCCCGTTTAACGAGAAGTTGCTGTGGTATCCGCAAAAAGTCGTGCATGATGCATCGCTTCCCAGTTGGATCGTGACACCAGCCGGGAAGTAGGTGACGTACAGGGTTTCGCTGTCGGGGGCGGGGAGGGCAGCGGAGTCTATATTGTCCGCGATCAACTTCTGTACGTCGCTGTCCTGTATCACCACCCCGGCCAACCGTATTCTGTGCGGCAAATCCAAACTGTCTCCCCGCTTATGCCCTCTCTTCTTAATCGGTGTCTCGAAACCCATGCATGACAGCCATTGGTTCAGCAGGTCGTCACAACTTGTAGGCGGTGGGGGAGGAGGGGGAGGTGGCGGCGTAGTGCTCGTCAGGTTGATCTTGGTGCTGCCTATGTAGCTGCCCAGGCCCACATTATATTCTGCCAGTTCTCCAACCACATCACTCCCTGCGATCCAGTTGAGGAATGCGGAGAGTTGTGCGCCAGTGACGTTATTCGAGGCCGTGCCAGGATAACCGGCTCCGGCATCCACGAAGACCCCGAAGAGTTTGGCGGACTTGAGGAGTGGGCCACCGCGATAAGTGAGGTGGGCGTTGGTAGCGGGGGCATAAGTTTTGTTTGGGTCATAAAGCTCCGTGGTCATTCATTCCTCGCTATCTCCGGTGTCACTGTAAGTTTGCGGTAGTCAGGATGTCCGAGAAGAGACTCAACCCTGACGATGACTCTCAGTTCAGGCAGCTTCTCACCCTCTGGTACATCTCCCACTACCTTTGACTCGATGAGAAAGGTCAGCTTCTTGTACGCCATGTCATAATGCGCTGAGACAATCTTGTAGTCTTCAGGCAGTTGAAACAAACCCTCTATCAAGTCCAGGGTGGCTGTTAGCGTTGCGTATCCCATGTCAACCGTTCCTTGCTATACCTGCATTCGCCATCATAACAGCCCCCTCCACCTTACGTATTGCCAGGGTTTGCTCAGGCGACATACGTGTAATTTCGTAGATCAGCAAGGCTAACTCCTTACCCTTCTCTCTAATTTTGATGTATCGCTCCTGCTGGTCTCCGTGTGGGGCATGATAGGTGAAGTTGTTCTCTATTACTTGCGGCGAATAGGTCATGCCTTTGGTGACGCCTTTCCTGGTAGCGTTGTGTCGGTTCCCCACTTAGACGACGGGGGTGATACGTCTACGGCAACGGGGGCAGGGTGGACTACCACAACAGACGGCATCTTGAGTAGCAGTACGGCCTCCTCTATCAGTGCGTTGGTGACTGGCAGCGGAACCTCCATGCCAAAGTGCTTCAACTGGGCGTCCACGAGTTCGATTGCCATCTGTTTCTTGCCAGGGCCGTTAAGTTGGTCGGCTGCCATCTTCTCCACGGCTGCCACGGTGGTCTTCACAATGTCGGCAACAAACGGGCGCTTATTGGCAGGTAGCTTGTCTATGGCGGACTTGACCAGGACTACGAGAGCGGCGATAATGGGTGGGGCGAGGTAGGGGGCGAGTGCCAGTAGGAATGTAACTAATGTGTTCAAGTTCTTCTCTCCTTATTTGTATGGTATGAGGTGGCCTGAGCCGTCCCATATCACAAAGCCTGTCTGGAAGTTCTGTGCTCTACGTCCGTTAGTATATGGAAATTCGCCAGAGGTCGGTGCGCCTGGTGTGCCTCCCCACCCACTAGCAGCCATAAGGCCCATGCAGAACTGTGCGATGCCACTGTCCATTGGGAGTCCCGGCAGTATGCTATTCCATAAGGCGGTAAATGCTTCTAATGGTTCTCCTGTAAGTGCTGACACTGTAAACTCCTGTGCATTAAAGCCTGTCCATGCGGCATCCAATGGGTCTCCTGATGGTATTGGTTTGAGCCAGGGATGAGTGGGGTCAGGCCCGATTAACTGAATGATAGACGCCCAGTGCAGGAATAGGGGCCATGCCTGGTAATGATTGGGCCAGGGATCGTTCTGGTTGTCCTCGTCATTGACCAGCCAGTTACCGGCGTTGTCATGTCCCACGATAGTGAACACATGGTATGAGCCTACGCCAGGATAGACAAATGAGCCGTCTGGTCTTTGCACTGTAGACATTTTGACGGTCACAACAACTGGGTAGCCTGCGTCAAGCGCCCGTGTGATGCGCCGGTTGTCGTCCACATGGTTGCTAGTGTCATTGATGGTGCCTATATCCCAGTAGTGAACCCCGGCATTCTTGAGGAGGGTGTGTTCGTTCTCGATGGTGACGCCGTTAAAGTTGGTGTTGATATTCGGCCCGTCCATAGCGACGTACTGCTGGTCGGCCCATACATCCACCTGCTCAGCCGTACCAGTCGGCCCCCTATTAGGCAACCCCGCATATTTAAGCAGGCTAGCAGTGAAGAAGCCGCATTCAGTTGGCGACTCATCCCACTCCACCTGGTAGACCTTACGAAGATCGACTACCTGGCCGTTGTTCAGTATTAGCGGCACACTTGCTCCCTTCTTCATCTCACTCACTACAGCATCGGTCAGCGCCGGGTCGGACTCAGCGAACTGCTCATACCACAGCGACACACCCAGGCTTCCGTTTGACTTACAGGTGTCCACATTGACGAGTACGTTATTGGTGCCAAATTCATTCGTCAAGTCCAGTGTAGGCATGAGGCACGCGCTTGGATTGACCCCGTTTAACTGAGACTTGTACACCGAGGTCAGGTAGTCGTCATAGGCCATTGGGAGCCACACGTTGACAGCGGGTGACATGGCCTGGATGAATGGCGTCTGACTGTTGCTGGCGAAGTCCGCAGGATAGCTCAGCCATACAGTGCCGGGAATGGCGGAGAGGGCTTGGGCGATTTGTGTGGCCCATGTACCAGGTATAGTCCCCGCCCAATTGTTTCCCTCCATGTCGAGCATGACGGCCCCGTACTTAGACAGGATAGCGGATGCATCACGTATATCGCCTGCTATATTGCCTGCGTCACCCCACAAGTAGCCATAGAAGACCACATTGACCCCCACCGCCTTGACTGCCTGGTAGATAGCGTCAATCCCCGCCATACCGCCGTACCAGAGGCCGTCATTGTTAGCCCCCAGTATGCTCCCCCACTGAAACACCTTGATGAACAGTGTGGTGATGCCGTTGCTCTTAGCGAAGTTGGCGATGGACGTGAATTGTGCCACAGTCAGGTTCTCGGCCCCAACGAATAGCGAGACCAACCCAGCAAAGTTCGCGTCATCGAGACAAGTCATTTACACCCACCTTATCTTGTTGCGCTCGACAAAGTAGTGCGCGCCGCAACTGCACAGTATTGACGGCGACACGGTAATCGATTTCTCTACATCGTCGTAGTCCACTGTATGCCCTGCTAGACTGCCCACACCGCAATTGTTGGACGGGCACCCAATAAACCACGTCCGATGTCTCTCGCTATGGGTTACTTCACCTGGCAACAGCTCATGAAGTTCCTTATCAACAAGCGTAATCTGTGTTAGTCGCTCGTACACTAATCCTCCTACCTCCAATGTCTAATCACATCAATAAGCTCAACAAGAAGTATCAGGTACAGCCCGATTAACTCAGCTATTACCATTAGTTTGTTCCGGCTCTTGTATCACACCGGCGCGTTTCTTCAGTTCGTCTAGCTCTCTCTGCCGTAGCGACCTGTCTCGTTTGGAGGCGAAGTAGATGACGGTGGCGAGGTAAATCTGAGTGACGAGCAAGCAGGTCAGGACGAAGCTGTTGTACTCAGACAGGATAATTTGGGGTATTTGAACCATAATGTGTTACCTTATAGTCTATTAACCGCATCGAACTACGGGTGCCAGTTGACGTGCTGAAGTAGGCCGAATACGAGTGAGGCTATGGCTATGGCTACGGATATCCACGGAACTGCCCGGCTTAGCGCATCCCGTTGGCGATCCTCCACCTCCTCTATCGCGGTCTGGCTTAGATCAATGCTGCGTCTGTTCTGGTCGGCTGCTGCCTCAACCCGAATAAGGCGTTCTACAAGGGGTGCCTGTTCAGCCACGTGGCGGTCAAAGGCGACCATCTTGTCCTCGATTGTCCTGTGCCTTGGGTCGTACTCAGCCCTGGTGACAAATGACGAGGCCAACTCTCGCCGCAAATCCTGCTGAGCCTGTGCCAGTTCGCGGCGTAGGCTTTCTATCTTGTTTTCTAGCGCGGTAAACTGGGACTCAGTGCGGATCAGTGTGCTCTGTAACGCCTTGGTGAGTTCGTTGATGTCCGTCTGATTAAGGTCTGCCATCACCCCTCCTGTTCCAATACGCCCCTATCCAGGTCGAGCACCCAGTTATCCGCCAGGTCTATGCTGTACTTCTCCTCAATCAGCCGCTCCAATGCAGCCCGAAGCGCATCCAGTATCTCCTGCTGTACCTCAATCGCCGCCTGCTTCCTAGCGATGGCAACCAGATCGTCTTTGTTAATCGCTATAGCTTTCGCGTTAGCTAAAGGGATCGTTTGTGTCATTAGTTACCAAATGTCACCGGATAGCCCCATGTAACAATTGTGTACTGAGGTAGTTGCGCCTGTAGGTTGGGTATGTTATTCTGGATTGTTGTCTGGAAGGCGGGTGTGCAGAAGACGCGCAAGTCAAGAAACGCCTTGTTTATCCAGTTGGTGCCGTCCCACTGAAGGTATGCCTGCATGGTCTGTATGATGTCGTGCCCTGCTGAGTTGTTGGCGAGTGTCTGTATGAGGGTGTTGTTGAGTATCGCCTGGATATCAAAAGTCTGGTCTGATAGGAAGATAACATGCTGCTCAATCAGGTTTTGTGTTGCCACCTTATGCTCCTACCAGTACAAACGCACCATTGACAACAGTGCCGCCAGTACTGCCTATGAGTAGGTTGTCGCTTGTTGTGCCTATATACCCAATTGCTCCCGACCCCCATGCCCCTGCCGTTGCGAAGGTGCCGCCGCCGCCAGCCAGGAGTGCGTTGAGGGAGGCGATGTTGTTGGTTGTGCCGCCTGTTCTTATAGCGACATTTGACGTGTTGTTTGACATGTTCAGCCCCAATGCGCGACCTATAGTAGATGGGAGGGTAAAGGAGGGTGTGGACGCGCTATTGTACCCGCCAAAGGTAATCATTGCTATCTTTAGCGAGGTTCCCCATATTGGCGTAAGAAATGTAGCCGTGCCAGCAACAGACCCATTTGCCCCCTGCGGCGTGCCCTGTATACTCATTGTCCCATCGCTGTAGAAGCCGGATACCAGTGGGTTGGTAGGATTGAAGCCATATATAGCAAGTGCGCCGCCGAACGATGAGAATGGGGGTGATACAACAGTAGACAGCCCGCCATCCGGTGTCGTGTCGGCAAAGGTCGTGGTCACATTGTCATTTAACGTGGTCAGCAGGAAAAACGGGGAAGTTGTGCCTACTTTTACCCGGTAAATGTTTCTGCCTACTGTACCTGCTGGCCCTGTTGCTATGCCGGTAAGGTTGACTGCCTGGTTGCCGGTCGTGGTTGTAATGCTGAATGTAGGTGATACGGACGACTCCCCGCCGAGCAAGTCCAGACCTAGGTTTGCCGAGTTACTAAAGAAGGTGTAGACGTACTTATATGCGCCGATGCTCATTGCCGTACTGGCAGTAAGTGAACCCCCAGGAGCTACAGTTGGGCCGGGATTGGGGTAGTTAAGCGGAGGGCCGAGCGTTATATTGTTGCCAATAGTAACCGGCTGATCCACCATTATCCCGGTCAGCAGGTTGTAGAAGTCATTGAACCAGGCAGCCTTTATGACATTGGTTGGAGACGACCCATTATTGCGGACGGTCAGAGGCATTTACTGTACCCTTCTAAGTATAGCACAAGTGAGAGGGAGATTTGATTAGCCCCCGGTCAAAGTAAAGGTCACATCAATCTCCAGGTCGTTCGTGTTATTATGAAAGTACCCCAGTGCGGCATAATTGTGCAGGTTCGTCCCCACCCCTGGTATCTTCGCCTGATCCGCCAACCCCACATGTGCGAAAAACAGGTTGGTTGCTGCCAGGCCGGAGAAGTAGAACTGTATCGTCCCCACCCCCACCCCTGGAGAGTAGTTGCCGGACGTGTATGAGCGTTGGTTGGGAGCATTAACCGGGTCGTACTGCGCCTCGCTGATAACCTGAGCCATTGTGTCGGTAGCCAGTGGTAGGCGCACGACAAACTCGCCTGTATTGTGCTGGTTGACTGAGGCAGAGGTCGTCCAGGTGAATGGCCCTGATCCAGTCTTCAGTGAGAATGTGACGGTCTCCTGTGTCTGTAGCCCAACGCCGAGTACGAGGGATACGTCACCGGCTGTGGTTGGATCAATGTCGGTTACAAAGGAGGTTGTGCCTGGGCCGCCCCCGGATTGTATCGTGGCCTTGGTTGTCTCGATCACCATGTATGCGGGTGCTAGGTATGTGCCGCCTGCTGCCTGTGCGTATGCCGTGATGCCGTAGTTGGTCTGGAGGTTCTTGACACGCTGCACCGGCACCCACAGCCCGTTTTGCCCCTCCTTCACCACCCACGTAACGTCAACATGGGCCTTTACTTCTAAATCTAGCTCCATACTGTTGCATTCCCCGGAAACGCATCATGGCCGTCTCCTACTGCTGCCGACCGTGCGTAGAAGACCCACCTGGTATGCGCGTTGCTAATCGGAATAGGCCCACCAAACGCACGTCCTGCATATGCTGGCCTGGGTGCTGGCTTCCATGACGTTACTAGTGCAAAGTTGGCGAGGATAGTCTGTAGGTCTACGGTGTCTGTGCCCTCGTCCTGGTTTGGGTCTTGGAATGCGGAGAGCGTGCCCACCTTCAGCATCCAGTCTATCAGGTTCCAATTCCATGCGCCGAGTGTCAGGTGGTAGACGAAGTTTCCGCCGCCATATGGCTCTACTTCTACATTCTGGATCAAGTAGGATGCATTGATGCCGCGCACTGTATTCACTATTGGCATTATCTGTCCCGACTGTGCGCCCGCATGATATGTATCTACCTTTAGCGTGGTTAGCCCGAATGACTGTTGCGCGAGTACCACCTTGGAGCGTTGTATGGCTGTGAACACGTCGAGCACACTGCTGTCATTCACAAAGCCGTCGAGATAGGGGTCGCCAAAGAACTTATGGCTCTTTTCGTCCGTCATCCGTATCACGAGCGGGAAGGAATAGCGATACGTGAAGATAACCGACTGCCCTCCTGTGGGTGCCACGTCAAAGGTCAGCGTCTTGTTGCTGGTGTCCACAAGCGCGTCGTTTATCCCACCGGCACTCTTTAGCTGACCCGTGGTTCCTGATGCTGTACCGGAATTAACGACCTGACTCACCCCCGCCACCGTCAGTAAGTACCCGCCTGTTGCTAGTGCCGCAGGTGCATAGGCAAGTGGAAAGGTCTTGTTGCTACCGTTGGCAAATGCCGATATGTCTTGTGCGAACGGGTTGCTGATCTTGGTGCCGCCGTAGAAGGAGACCCTGTTGATGGCGCTGTTGTCGTCTACGGTGAAGTCAGTGATCGCCCCAGGGAAGCTACTGATGAAGTTGGGTTGGTCTGATACGGAGAAGGGTGCGCTGGATGCCTGAGACGGACTAACATAGCGTAGGTTCTTCTGGTAGTCCACGTAGACCAGGAAGCCAGTGATACCCGCCACCGACTGTATCGCCGCTTCAACTGACACGTTCCTGAAGCGTTTGACGGGGAAGAGGTAGGCCGTAGTGGTCGGTAGGAATTGCAGGTTGATCCAGGGGGCGTACTTCTGGCAAATAAACCTGATGATGGCGGAGTCAGATGTGGAGGTGAAGGTCTCGCTTATCAGGGTGCGCTGTAGACTGGTTGAGTAGTCAATGCCCTCCACCTGGGTAAACGGCTGCACACTCTGCCCCAGTTGCTTGGTCGTGGTATCCGTGTACTTGGTGGCATACCCGCCAATGACGAGGTTTCCGGTAGCGTCCGTGATGATGACCTCGCCCTGTCGCACCAGCTTGGGTGGGTTGGAGCCGACAACACTTGTACCCGCCCCGACAGCATTGTTCATCGGCCCCAGGTCGGTGTTGAATGTGAACGTAGCCGCCCGACCTTGTGTGGCACCAGAAGACCCCGCCCCTGCTCCCTGCCCCAGCGCATCCTCTATCTTGATGGACATTTGATCGACATGGGAGGTGATGTCCTGGCCTGAGAGAGTTATGCTGTATGCCACTAACGAAAACTCCTGCCAGCCCCGTTTAACTGGAGTTGGCCGGTCAAGTTGTTGAGCACGATGGCAGTGAGCACGCGCCCGTCCACCACGAGGTTGATGGTCTGGTTGCCACCATACCCACTCCCCCATGCACTGCCCCCTTGATTGGACAGTGTACTGCTCATTGGCTGATTTACATTCAGGTGTATACTGGCAGCTAATCCTTGTGCAGCCTTAGCAATGGTTGGTATATGCTCATGTATCTGTTTGGCCCACATGTTCACCATATTTGGCATCCACTCATCATCAGTAGATAACGGCCCCATTTTTGGTGGGGAGGTGTGTCTTAGTGGGTTGTATATGGCCGCTGCTATTTGGTCGGCTGCATTTGCCACAGCCTGATACGTTGACTCAATGCCACTAGCAAAGGAGTTTCCCGCCTCCTCACCATAGGCGAACAGGTTAATGGATGTAGAAGTAGATGCCGTGTTTGCCAGGCGAAATCCAGCCTGCATAGTGCGTTGGTGGGCTGCCTCTAAACCTGCGGCATATTTTTGTCCGGCAGTAAGTCCAGTTTGTGCCAGGGCTGGTACAACAGGAGCCACGGTAGTAGTAAGGTCATTCGCCAACCGAAAGGCCGCGTTGTGTGTCGGAGGGATGCCGTCGTTTATGCCCTTAGCAATACCCTTTCCAGCATCAATCGCTAGTTGTCTTAGCCTGGCAGTATCCGTTGACATTATGGCTACAACATTGCCCATGCCGTCGCGCACAACAACATAGTTTTTAGCCACCCCAGCAGCCTGTAGCTCGTCCCATAGTTGCATCGTGGTCTTGGTTTTATCGTTGAGGTTGACCCCCCAGCTTTCGATGAGCGCGAGGGTCTGGTAGGTCATGTACCCGAACTTCGTCTGTATACCCTTGGCTGACTGGTCTACGGAGAGGGTCATGTTGTCGAGTGCAGGATTGAGGTGTTCGGTTATACCCATTCTCCATGCCATCGCCGCAAGCAGTGCATTATGCTGAGCGTCTGTTTGTTTTCGTATAGCGTCTGAGTTACCGGCAAAGGCTTCGTGGGACTTCTTGGCGCTGTCTGCTAATTTCTGCAACATGTCTTTGAGCCTGTCCCCCCAACTCACGTCTGTTGTTAGTGGGGCGATCAGATTGTTGAGGTTATCAAGCAGTGTTTTGAGTTGAGGGGATACCTTCTCGCCTAATTCACGTCCCACATTGGATAGCGATGTTCTAAACTTATCCCACGATCCGGTAAGGTTGTCGGTGGCCTTTTTGGCGTCTACTGCGGAGGAAGTATCTCTCTGCTTGGCCTGCAAAGCGTCCCACTTACCTACGAGGTCTTTCAGGATTGCCGCTGCCTGTCCACCCTTTACATTGAATATTTCCTGAAGTGCAGCGACCGCCTCCTGTACTGGCATGTGTTTCAGGTCGCCAAACAGCGTGGTGAGTACGTCATGCAGCGGGCGCACACGGCCATTGGCATCGAACATAGCGTTGCCGAATATTTTGGAGTTGACCGCCCACGTCATGAAGTCCTCTTTGAGCGGTATGAGGTGCAGTGCTTCCCCCTCGTTATATAGTGCCTTTAGGGATGCCTGTGTGCCATTGAAGCCATCAACAGCCTTCTTAGCCGCCGTGTCGCCAGTAGCAAGCAGTTGTGACATGAGGGTTTTCAGGGTGCCGTTGGTAGACAGCGTAATGAACCCCAGGTGTTGCAGTTCGTTTGCAGCCTTGTTGGTTGGGTCTACGAGTGCCGACAGCATATAGCGCAAAGCTGAACCGGCCTGGGAACCTGATAGTCCTGCCTGCCCCAACAAGTCCAACGCCAGGGTGGTTTCCTCCAGGGAGAAGCCAAGATCGTGTGCCTTACCACCTACCTGGTTGAAAGCCTGGATCAACTGGTCTACGTTTGGTATGCCACCCTTGAAGGCAGCGTCGAGCACATCAGCGGCATGTGTAGCCTGATCTGCACTAAGACCGAACATCAGCATAGTGTGGCCCAGCAGTTCGGCGGCCTTTACCGGCTCTACACCTGTTGCCGCTGCCAGATTGACCATCGACTGAATAAGCAGACCATTTTTGTCAGTGACTTGTGCTGCGGTAAACTGTAGCACACCCAGTTCGGCTATACCCAGTCCTATCTGTGTGTCTGTGTAAATAGAGGCATCAGCTATACGGATCAGGTCGTCTTTTATCCGCACCAGAGCCGGGCCACTTGCTCCCTGCACATTGATGGAGATACGGCTCATCATTGTCTCGAACGCAGCCGCCTCCTTGACAGCCCAAATAAGAGCAGCGCCCAGGCCAACAACAGCGCCCAACCCAACCAGCATTCCGCCGCTTAGACCAAGGCCAGCGCCCCCCACACCCCTGAGAGCACCGGAAGCATAGATAGCCTGCCGCCCCACCATACCCAACATGTTATTGATGTTGCTGAGCGGTGCCGTTGCGGTATCGACAAGGAAGAGTCTGATCCCTATGTCAGCTACATTTGCCATTACGTTATCGGTCTACCTTCTGTTATATCCGGGCGGTCAAAGTAATCATTGTAATCATCGTCGCCAAAGCTAAACTCTTCCACAAACCCTTGCTTCAATCCGAACTTGTAGTCGTCGCCTGCTTGCTTTCTCTCTACCTTCTTGTTCTCCTTAGCCTGGTACGCACCTATCTCCTCAAAAACAATCGCCAATCTCCACGCTTCGGTTTCAGGTAGTCTAGCAACAGTATCAAAGTTCCAGCCAAACTCCTTATAACAGGCGTAGCGAAAGGCGAAAGTATCAGGGTTTATTTCTTCTTTGCCGGTGCCGCTGACGAGGAGGCTTCGGCGGACGGCATCACGAAAGGGTCTAGGCTCTCCATTGCGTACTTGGTGGCGACTATGGTGCGGGCTGCCAGTGCGTCAAGCAGTCCGCCGTCTAATTGGGCAACCGTTTCGGGAGTGATAGGTACGGACTTTCCATCCTTTGTAAACGGCCAATGCTTCACCCCGGTCAACACAATCGTATGGGCAAATGCGACCTCATCTACATCCCCGATAATCTCCGCCTTACCGTTCGCACCAATGCCTACCTTGACCCCCGCTGCCCTGATCCGCTGCTTGTCCCCCAGGTTGAGATGCCGCTTGATCCTAAATGGAACCTTGCGCCCGTCCCACTCTATCTCGATGAGTAGACCAGGATCACCGTCGTCTGAAAAGTAGTCCTCGAACTCAAATTCCTCTCCCATTTATACTGCCTCCTACGTTGTATACGCCGCTACGGTATTTTGCACGAAGCCGGTGAAGAGTGCCGATCCTGCTGTGGCTTGCACCTTGCCCGCCGCCTTGATAAGCACGTTCTCCTTACTCGTATCGTGCTCCATCGTGTCCCAGTTCACAATCGGGAAGACCATGTTGAGTTCCTGGTTGTACGTGGTCTGAGCAGATATAGAGAACGTGCCGCCCGTCAAACCAGCACCACTACCAGTCAGCGCCAATCCGTCATTGAGCAGCGGCCCCAGGAAGGAGACCGTATATGGCCCGCCTGCCGCACCGGATATAGTCGCATTGGCTCCTACGCTGGAGAGCAACTGGAAGGCCGTCTGAGCAGTGGCACCCGTGGCGTTGAAGGCGATACCGGCAGTCGTCTGTCCGCCGTATGTAAGTGTGAATGTGCCTGCTGACGGAGCACCCAGGGTCACCGTGTAGATTTTGCCTATAGTCGGCCCCTGCACATCGAAGGTGAGTGCGTCTGCCGTATTGTTTCTCCACCGCTGGTACATGGTGTCATTGTCGAAGCGAGCAGTCAGCGATACAGCCACATCACGCTCCCCGAAGTAGACAGTCACGAAGTCCGCAGTACCATTGGCCGGATACCATAGCAGGAGTTTCTGGCTGTACGTTATGCTGAGGTCGATGATATCCTGGTTCACCACATTATCCACCAGTTTGATCGTGGGCAAGTAGCCAGCGAAAGGCAGTAGCGTGGAGTAGGTCGGTGAGGGCGGGGAGGTGTAGGGTTGCGCGAAGAGGCCCATATAGTCGTGGTCGAACTCAAGCAACTGCCCATCGGCTACAAAGTGCAGCGTGAACTTCTCCAATGCTGAGAACGGGACGAAGTAGACCTTGGCGGCGGCATCCATACTACGGGCGATGGTATACGTTGGCGGGATATTCTGGAAGGTAAAGGCGTGTGAGGAGACAGTAGGTGCCGCAGCTGCATTCGGTTGGGTGGTGGTGGGGAGTCCTATGCCAGCCCACAATCCAACGGGTGAGGTGTCGTTATACCACGGGCCAGCCATGTTGACTGTGCTCTGGCGTACTGAGTCCACGACGCCGTAGTTCGCGTTCCTGTCACCTCTCTCTTCATTGAGCCACACTCTCTTCTTGCCGCCCTTGAAGACAGCCTTAGTGGGTAAGTAGCGGGTTGGGGGTGTGACTGCGGTGCCTGGTGTAGCCTCCTTAGCCATCCCCGTCCACGTGAGTTTGCTGATCGCCACGGGCTACTCCTAGTTAGTCGCCACGAGATCGACGGTTACATCGGTGCAGACGTTATCCGCATTGCCAGCAGTAAGAGCGATACGCAGCATGTAGGTATGGGTGTTGTTATACGAGGTCACAGCAGTAGCAATCTGCGCGTTTGTGAATGCGATAGCCTGCGTGGTGGCTGTCGATATCGCAGTACCAGCAGCCACATTAGCAAAGGCCGCACCGTTGTCGCTTATCTGTAGTGTCGGTGTCAGGCTAGGTGTAGTGCCGGTTGGGGCCGCTCCCGTGCGCGTAATCATCACAAACCCCGGCTCCTGACCCCAAGGGAACTGGCGGCTGAAAAACGTGGTGCCTATGAGGCCACCGGATGCCGCGCTTATTACCTCGTGTGTCAGGATCGGTTCTTGTCGAGTTATCATGTCTTTCCTTATGTGTAGCAGCCGTAGAATTTAACTCATGTATAGCTGATATTAAATTCTGTTAGGGCATCAAATTCGACAGCCAGCACCACCATCGGCTGACCTGCCATGCTAGCCTGTGTTATGGTCAAGTTGGTCACATTCAGCGTCCTGGTCAAGCCGCCAAGACTCTGATTGGGGAGGGCGGAGAAGAAGTTGAGCCAGGGCTGGATATACGTGTATGCTGTCTTCAAATTCTGGTCGATCTCCCTCCGTCTAAATACATGCCGCAGAGAGAAGGTGTAGGTTATCTCGAACTTGCCACTCGTATCGCCGCCGCCCCTGTTCTGATTAGGCTGCACCCCATGCCTACCGCGCAAGAGTGGGACGACTACCTCGTTATCTGTTGGCGATCTATCAGGCAACTCCTCATAGACATGCCCCACTGCTGGTATCTGTGTGGCGACCCTGCTGGCGATGGCGGCGACGATTGGGCCTACTACACTATCACTTGGAGTCCACGGCCCTGGCACTTACTTTACCGCCCTGCCGACGCCCTCTTGCTTGACCGCCTTCACCGCTTCACTGCTTGGTTGCTTGGAGACGACGGCAGGAGTCCCTCGACTGGCGGAAGTCTCGTGACTGGAGACAGGCTCTTTAATCGGTGTCTTCTCTGGCTGATCGGGGTGTACTGCGGAGACGACTGTGTGGTGGGCGTTGATGTTGGAGATGAGCCAGTGCGCTAGTTCTTCGTCTATACCCTCGAACTCAACCACCAGCGATTTGGCCTTTGATGCGAGGAGGCTCTCGTCATGCATGAGGGAGGATAAGAGAAATCGTCCCTTGTCTGTGCCCTCGACAATGAATTTGATACTTGCCATCTTACACCTGCTGTCCTATCAAGTCCGCATACACACCAGGGAAAAAGCCTGCCGTGCCGCCGGGGGTTGCTACGACTCTGACATACGCCTGTGTGATAGCCCCCTGAGTTGTGCCTGTCGCATACGGCGTTACCTGAACACCAGCCGCAGTGATGTTAGCTAGCGCAGCCCCAACACCTGTCCATGTTACCTGGTCGTTGCTCTGCTGTACCACGAATAGGAGAGTGGGAGTTGTGCCAGTGACCGTACCAGCCACACGCACCAGCAGTACCCATAGAGCAATGTTGTCTGTGGCGAACGGAGCGCTGGTAAGTGGGCCGCCGATGTTGGCTCCTACCGCTCCAAAGGTTACTGGCGGTGCTGATAGTACGCCTTGAGAAGTCGTGGACGCCACCTGTACCGTCTCATTGGACAGCACTTGAATTACTTTACTTAGCATTAACAGTCCACCCCCGTAAAGGCCGCCGTTATATTTGGGAAGTTGGGCGTCGTACCCGCTACCGTCCAAATTATTTTGATAAACTTGCCAGCCACCACCCCCTGCGTTGTGCCCGGCCCATACATCGTCCTCTGCTGGCCCACCGCATTAAGTGCTGCCAATGCCGCACCGATTGTATTGAAAGTGATGCCATCATTAGAGGTCTGGACGGCATAGGTAATCGTCGGCGTGGTGCCAGTCGGGGCGGTAGAGACAACGACATTCAGTACGTGCCGCTTTGACCCGAAGTTGGGGATGACGGCTGAGCTACCACTGGCACTGACTGCTGTGTTGTTGTGTACTTTAGTATGAACACTCATGGAAAATCTGTTGCCGTCCCGTTGTGTTTGTCTATAACGTGCTGCCTCTCACATAATATTGTCTTGACCCAACCATCAGTGGCAGCGGGTTCTCCTACGTCAGCCAGGTAGTCGATGTAGGCGCAATCATAATGCCAGTTGCCTGCTTGACCGTCCCTGCGCTGTGTCACCTCAGACGCACCCATATTCACACCGCATACTTGACAAAGCGGCATCTATTTCTCCAATCTATTTTCAGACCCCTACTAGCGCAATCAGGACTACAATGAGTGCGAGGATTGCTACCAACCCATATGCCACAGCGCGAATGACGGAGCGCGCTAATGCTGAGCTTATCGCCAGGTCAAAGGAGCGTACCAGGACAAACAAGAGGGTTACTGCGGGGGTAGTCAACAATGTGTGCATATAAAGACCTCACTAGGGGAACAGAGAGCCGGTCATTTCGTTGGCGACATCCGTGGCCCATGTCTGCGCGGCATCAAACCCGTCTCCATCAGCGGTATTAAGGAACATAGAACGTGGTGGATTGGTATAGGTGTATAACCCCATTGGCGGGCCTTCTTGGTAGGCTACATAGACTCGGTTCCAGGCATCCTCCTGTGTGGCGTCATCAGCGTATATCCAAACAAGGTCATCTCCTGTTAGTGAGTCGTCATAAGAGATCGAGAATTGTAATGCGCCAGTCAGTACGGGGGTCTTATCCTGCACCAACGCAACCAATGTCCGACCAATCTCAAAAGAGCGGGCGTGCATTCTATCCCTGATCCTTGTAGCCACATCGCTGATACTGCCCTGTATACCGGACACATCACCCACAAGAACGACTTCATTTGTGTTTGCCATAGCCAGCCCTCCTTAATCGGGGTTAGTATGTCCTTGTCAAGAAGCGCGTGTGAGAGTACTTGTTGACTACATGCCTTACATCCACCGGCCAACCCTTGACATACCGCATTCTCACATCAGCCCCTCCCGGCCCCGCACCCATTCCTGGCCCCGTACCTGATAAGATGTCGGCGTAGTTGGTGTCACGCATCTTGTAGTAGTGGATAACCAGGGATACACAGGCCCGGCTCAGGTCGTTGGGCACACCAGGATAGGTCTGACCGGTGATGTACGGCTGCCCGAATACCCCCGTTACTTTGTAGTTCTGCACGCCCTGTAAGAACGGACTCCCACTATTGCGTACCATCTTGTTGGCCGGTTGGTTGAGGGCCGCGTAGTTGTTGGGCTTGAGTATAATATCCGCTGTGATGTCCACCGTAGTCGTCGTCCCTGCCACCCACACACCATTGCCAGCCAGGTAGGTAACGGTCGCGGTCTCGATCACGGTGGCAACGGATACGATGTCCTCAGTCCATAGTGAGTAGGTGCCGTCCCCGTCGTAAAGTCTGGTAGCCGGAGAACCACCTGTGCCATCCTGCTGGAACATGTACCCAATTTCGCTATCCAGGTCAGACTGAGCTGTGGTTATGAGGCCGGTGAGAAAGGCGTCGCTCGTGGTGTCCATTTGCGGATCGAGTGCTAGCTTCACATCAGCCAGCGTACAATATGCTTGTGATGTCCAGGCCACCTATTTCTCCGTCCATGTTATTTCGTAGGTGTACAGACCGCCCGCTGGTACTGCAACGCCTGCGAAGTTAATTGCGAACTCCTGAGCAATGCCATTAAGAACCCACGACTCATACGGCCCTAGTCCATAGTCGTGTACAACAGGAATGGGGAGTACAGATGGAGGTGCGGCGACCATAGTAATACCTAACTGTGTCCATATGTTCTCCGCGATCACCGCACTCGCATCTATTGTTGGTGCAGCAGAGTACAGGAGGAGGGTGGCTGTAGGGTTGCCGTCAGAGCTATCCCTTTTTATAATCGCTGGGTTTGTACTCGTGCCGCCTGTATTAGCTATGGTATGCTTTTTATAGGTGTACAGGATGTTTGTAGCAGCCGTAGCAAAGCCGAGGAAAGAGGTGCGTACTACTTCGACCGTCTTTGTGGCTGATCCGCGTAGTACAACCCAGTCAGTTGGTGTTGCGTATGGGGCGGTGGCAGTTATAAGGTAAGTGTAGGTCGCCTTACTACTGCCTGCGGACTCAGCGCGGACAGGGGATGTGGGGTTGCTGAATGCGTCAGTACTAGACTTGCCGCCCTGTAGCACCACCGGGGTTTGATTGCCTGGAACACCAACAGCACCCATTGGTATCGTATTTTGGTCAGGTGGTATTGCGTTCCAGGTCATTACTTCTCCCCACTAACCCACTATTAAAGACCCCGTGCATAGAGCCTTTAATAGCGAGTTTTGTTATTAACGATTGACTAAGTTAGAAACTCTTTGCCGTGGTGATTGCCAGTGCGCGCTCCGGGTGCAGCAATTGCACGTCGAAGTCGGCCAGCACACCAAACTGCCTAAAGCGGCCCAGGTCGTATAGCGTTGGGTCTACGATGATCTCAGGCCGACGCTTGTACGCGATGGCCGCCCACCGTGGAGCAACCAGCAGGCTCTTGGTGACGCCGATTGAGTTCTCTGTGATAGCAGCATTACCCGTCGCGCCTGGGATGTAGTTCGACAGGATGACCCTTACGCCCTGCAAGACGCCCTGATCCCCGTTTAACAATCGCTCCGGGGCAGCATATCGCAAGTCCTGACGAATATTGGCATCCATCACGAGCGCCTGGTATGCATCCGGTGTCGTGAACAGCCAGTAATTACCGTCGGGAAATGGGACATTATCAAACTGTTGCATTTTGGCGACGGCAGTAGAGAGCACGGCACCCGACATTACGTCTGCGGCCACAATAGTACCTGATCCGTGTCCACCGGGGTATAGCGAGGGGATCGTAGTCAGAGTAGACCCACCGAAGACCACCTGCGAGTTAGGCAGTGCGGCGTTGGCGGTGGCGTTGTAGAGCGCGGCGATCTTCAGTTCGATGGCGATACTCATTGCGTATGCCAGCCGGTCTACAATGGCGCTCATACCGTCATACTTGATGCGGTCGAGTGCCTTACGTGTGATCTGCACCATCTGCCCGTACTCAGCAGGTGTCAGTGAGACGGATGCAGCATTGGAGAGAGTCTGTGCGCCGATTGACGTACCCTCAGTCAGTGCCGTAGCAGCAACGATATCAGGGAGTGCAGGCAGGTAGACTTTATCGCCCGCGTTTGGTACGGTGAGGTCGGTATTGACGAGGAGGGATTGCTCCAGAACGGCCCTACGACGGAGGTTGAGTTCCATCAGGGCCGCCCATATTTGCGGGATTAGGGACTGTACATTTGTCTGGAGCGTGATGGCTTTTCTAATAAGCTGGTCGGTTGGTAAGGACATTGCTACTCTTCCTCCCCCGATCCGCCAAAGATTTGCATACCGTCGGCCATACCCTTATAGGTGAGTGCCCAAATGATACGCTTGTCCACGTCGTCATATGCCTCTGGCCCTAGCTCCTTGCCTTTCTTGAGGATGTAGGCAACCGGGTCGGCATCGCGTTCGTCTTCCTGGGTGGGGATAGTGGATTTCTTGACCGCCTGTCCCTCCAGCCCTTTCTTTACGGAGCTGTCAATCTGTGGGGTGAGGGCAGTGGCTAGTTTCTCTACGAGGTTGGTTTCGAGGGTGTCACCGAAGACGCCGAGGGCAGCATTAAGTTGTTCGCGTGTGATGAAGCCTTTCTTCAGGGCGTCATCGGCTTGCTGCTTGGCGGCCTTTTCCGCTGCGACGACTAGGAGGGACTCAAGTAGGTCTTTCTGGTCGTTGTCGTCCTGCGGGGGAATGAAGTCGGTCATTTACCGTAACCTTTTCAATTCTTCTTCTACCACCGCAGAGACTTTTCCGGGCGGTATGAGGATGCTAATAATCGCGTCAACTACCAGCGGGTTGGCTAGAAGTGCGCTAATTTTGGGGTCGATTTTTTGGGGTATATATCCACGCGCTTTGGCTATACGCATTGTGGCCTGAGGATTAATGGGGTAGGCGGTGACTGTGGCCTCTAGTATGGGGTTGACTGAGCCGGGTTTAACGAAGTGGCGCCCACCATCAGGAAGGACATCCCATTCATTTGGCATACCGATCCATGAGAAGGATGAGACCGCGCCCTTACTGATGCCACGTAGCACGTCCTTGTCATAGATGTTGACTAGCCCGTACCAACCACTACCGCCGTCATAGTGCCGAAAGTCTATGGGTGGGTGCTTGGGATTGTTCTCGTCCTGTAGCACCTGTCCGTTACGCACCAACCTGGCCTTGTGCATGAACCCAATAGGCAAGGTCTTTGTGCCGTGCTCTATGGAGACGGGAGCACCACGCTTCATATACCCTGTCAAGCCCTCACCCGAAAAAGCCTCCGGTTCTAGGATGTCCCTCTCTATATCCTTATCCGGTGTGCTAATGAAGCCCTCCGCATCCAGCGTGCCATCTGCCTTAACGGAGTACTTCATTATTTCCAGGTTAAGAGACTTGCCCATTGGTACGGCGATAACCGGGCTGCCCCTTATCCCGCGCAAGGCATATGCAGCGGCCTCCTCCACAGATGCGAATTTAGTTGCGCTCAATGTTTACCACCCTACTTGCCACTCATTCTCTGATGCGGCCTTCTGACTCGGCGGGGTATAACAGCCGTGGGATTTGGCGTAGGACTTGATACACCCCAAATTAGGAGACCCATGCCCGCTCATTGCCAGAGTAAATGCGGACTTGACGTGGGCGCAACCGGGGCCAAGTGGATAAGACTCGTGTGGGCCGCAGTGAGTTTGGGCTGCATGTCTCTCCGCTGCGGTAATTGACTTCCAGTACGGCGCTCCGGGTTCTTTCTTCTTCCACCCAAGCACCTTCTCAACATATAATTCCGACATTTACTTTATTTCCGTTCCTGTAAGTCGCTCATTGCTGTCCTATTTGGCGTGCCATCTGACTGGATGCGCCTCGGTTATGTCCATTAGTAGACGGTTGACCCTGTTCCGGGCCGGGGTTGGGGGCACTGGAGCGTACACGTATTGCCGCTGTACCCTCTGGCCCTGTTTCGCTGACTCCTGTCGACTGCCTCTCCACTGCCAACATCTCCTCTGCCATATCTCTCAGCATATCCACCGGCACCCATGAGTTACCCGTGAAGATGATCGCCTCGTCACCGCCTAACACACTGGTCAAACCCTTCCTGTTGCGTATCTCGTTGGGTTTAAGGATGCCAAGCTTCTGGTAGTTGGTGTCGATCTGGCTCATGAGGAAGTCATCCCGGCTGTCTATCTCCTCCGCATAGAACTCCATGTCTTCGTAGTGGAGCACATCCCATGCCAACCGCCGCGTAAAGGTCTGCGTGATCTCATCCAGCACTGGCTCTACACCACGTTTCTTAAAGGTAAAGCTGAGGTTATATCCATTTGACCTGTTGATATCCTGGCTCTCACCCAACTCATTCATGGTCACACCTAAAATACCCATTTGCTTCATGCGGAACTCTTTTAGCAGCTCGGTTGCTTCCAGGTCTTTGAGGTGGTAGCCAAACGGTATCCACTTGCTACCAGCGCCCTTACTGCCGGTCATCATGATACGGTTGCCTGCCCGTCCCTGCGCGTTCCAGTTGTCGATAGCCAGGCGCAATTCAGGCTCAGTCACGTCCCCCAGGTCAAAGACGCCGAATGGGATGTTGCTGTCCGTGAACCGCTCTGAGATGAACTGGATCATGAGGTCTTCGAGTAGGGCTGACGTAAATAGCTGGACAATGCGACTATGCGGGTATACTGACTCGCTGATTGGATTGAGGGAGAAGAACATGACCTCCTCTGGCTTCCAACCATGCATGTTCGCCCCCATTGCCCCTGGATTGACACCGCCATTCTGCCAGCCTGATGCATTCGAGATACTAGGCTGCCCGGTCGCGCCCATAGTGGAGCCTTGTGGGAACTCATACATTGACCCACCGCCGCCGCCACGTTCCAGGATCGGGGTGCCGCGGGCGGATAACATGTCGTACCCCCGCGTATACCCGTGCTCATCGAAGTCGATACGCAGACGGGCGCTGTCCATTACCCACATGTCCACTGGCCGCAGCAGGTTCCCAGTTGGCACTAGCTCCACCGCCCCATACCCAAAGGTCACTATGTCTCGTATCAGGGTCAGGATGAATTGCCGCCAGGACTGATTAACATTGGGCCGGTTCATAATGCGCTTGACTACATTGGCCTGCTGCTTGGGAACGGGCTTGGACGGGTCGATGTTGCGCACGTCTATCTTGACCCCACCAGCAAAGTCGAGTATGGCATTCACACACGCAGCGGCAGTCGGCGTCCTCAGCACGACCTCTCTCATGCGCTGCCGAGAAATAAGACCGGATGCATCACCGCTTGTTTGCTCAGGATACGGCTGCCCCCAAATTGGGCTGACACCAAGGGCATACCCGGACATGGTGCCACGAGCCTCGCGCTTTGGGGTGGGGAGAGGCTGGACAACGTTCCTTATAGCTTTGGTGAGTCTGTTGTCGGGCATGAAGACCTAAAAGTGGGTAATTGGGCGTAAAGTTGGCAAATCTGCGTCTAAATCGGCAAAAGGGTCATAATTGGCGGGAATTGGGTTGGTTTCGGGCGGTTTTGGCGAGAATGGTGGTCTTTCGGGCGGAATTTGCCGCCAATCGCGCAATCCGCCGAGGAAGAAGCCGGTATATGAGGGTTGGTTGGCTAATTCTGCGGCCAGCGAGAGGGACATTACGTAGTCGTCGTGCCCGGTCTTGGCCTCCATGCGAACTACCTTAGTCGGGGTGATGTTGTACTGGAAGAAGCGCATTTCGTCTATGAGTTCTCTATTATAAGGGATGGCGAGTCTGTGTTCGTTGAGCATTCGCACAAGGCCGTGAACGATATTGTACTTGGCCTCCGTACCACCAAACTTGTACCCCTCTGCTCCAATGTCACGTAGGTCTTCGACAACACTTTCTCCGAGGGAGGTTGCGTCAACGAGAGTTCGAGCACTACTATATGATCGGTAGTTTTGCCGGATAATGCTCTTATATGCAGCATAACCTCGGCGTTGCATTCGGTCATGACGCACCTGCACATTCAATAGCGGGTCTGAGGTGTCCAGTATGGTCGCCACAAAGAAATCCCTCATGTTCGCCAAGTCTACTCCCTGGACGTACCTGTTGCCCTCCACTGGCGCGACCGGATATAGAATGGCCCCAGCATCCGTTTGGTGTGGATAGCTACTATAGGCCCACTTGATGTCCGCTGAGTTGAATACGGCGAGGTCACTATCAGCACGCTCTGCCAGGTATTCCGTTCGCCAGAGTAGACTGCTCTCACCGACCCTATCTCGGACGGAATAGAGCATGTCTCTGTTTGCATACGGGTTGTCAAAGCTAGTGAAGTGTAGATATGCTGACCTGCCGGATGTGCCGTTCTCCGCAGCGATAGCACCGTCGTTGAAGTCGCCCTGTCCAAATGGGGTGCTAACTCGTATGATCCCCGTGTGCTCCATACCCGACGTGACCGTGAACATCGGCTCAATCGTGTTGGTGTGGATGCCGTCCTTAAAGTACGCTGCCTCATCTTCTATAAGCAGGTGTACAGGTTTACCACGGAGATACTTAGGAGAATTGGCTCCCCGACCGTGGACGTGTGACCCGTTAAGGAGTTGTATATGGGGGAAGGGGAAGTCGATGGGCTTACGCTTGAGCATAACTCTAAGCGGGCCTTCAAACTGACGGGCGACTTCATCGTATATGATCCTGGCCTGATCGAGAGAGGGCGCGACGATGTAGACGTGACGGTTTGGAAAGTGTAGCGCATACCATGTCACCAGCCATCCGAGTCCAACTGACTTTCCCATTTGCCTCCCTGCCTCAACCACCAGGTCGAATACACCACTCATGAACTTTTCGATAATCGCTACTTGTGCAGCATGTGGCTCTACTGGTGTGCCGTCAGGGAGGCGTAGGAACGTCGTGATGAAGGTTACGGGGTCATTGAATGCGGAGTCGTTAAGTCGGGGGGTTGTTCGCTTAGCCGTTAGTCTTGATCGGGGGCAGACGGGTACTCAGTATTGCCACGCTCCCCGGTATCCGCACGGTCTTGCTCCATTGGTGTACCAAAGATCGACGGCGGCCCACCAGCGAGGTCTAGTCCCTGCATCGAGTCGATCCCAGGAGCACCGGCACTAGGATAACCCTGATTACTAATCACTCCGACATCAACGCCCGGCATACCTGGCATATCCGGCCCATTAGCATCCTGACGCCCTGGAGGAGCACCATACATGGCGTCGAAGCTATCGATCACGTGGAAGCCAGCCGAACTAGCCACCTCTCCACCTGCGCCCATATTGCTATCAGACGCAGCACCCATTTGATTGGCCTGCGGAATTGGGTCGCTGCTTGCCATCCCTGACATGTCCGCCCCATAGAGCCAACCCACTTCATTCGCTGTGTTAAACGGGAGTTGGTCATTGGGAGGATTGGAGCCAAATGATTGTACGCCGCTCATGTCTTCACCGGGCACATCGAAACCCTGTTCAAATCCAGCACTATCCGGCCCTGGTAATTGGTCAGTCATTTTCTTCCTTTATTTGTTGGTTGTTAGGCGGGATATTGACTTTACTTAGTCGGTATTCCAAACATCCTAGCAATATCGTTAGGGCTAATCGTTGCAGGGTCTCGTCCTCTATCGGCTTTAGGTACAGCACCGACCCTATTGAGGTATTGATAGACGAAATCCGAGCAATCCATTTGACTCGGAATACCCGGCACATGAGGAAGCCCAACAATTTTAAGCGC
>Ga0209647_1000656_pt1 | contig 31647 bp, 22 predicted proteins | sample GraSoi_2013_60cm_FD_185827 | JGI IMG/M metagenome (GOLD analysis project Ga0209647, IMG submission 185827) | Grasslands soil microbial communities from the Angelo Coastal Reserve, California, USA - Sample 9_17_2013_60cm (SPAdes) (version 2) | ecosystem: Environmental > Terrestrial > Soil >... | reverse complement strand
AATATCAGATTCTGAAGGGGCGATTGAATCTCAATTTGATCACTCTTCCTGAAGCTACCGTCTTTGCTTTTTCGCCACCAGCTATTCCTGGTCTGGGGGTCGCAGGCGGAGTCTCGTTCGTTCTGGAAGATCGTGAAGATCGGGGTACCGATTTCCTTGCGAGAAATGTTGACGCTTTCCTGACGGCTGCAAGGCAAAGACGAGAATTAGCCCGCGTCACTACCACGCTATTGCCGAGCGTCCCGCAAATTTATCTGGATGTAGATCGGGACAAAGCTCTCAAGCAAGGGGTGGCGCTCAAAGATGTTAACAATACTCTGCAGACCTTCCTGGGTGGAACATTTGTTAACTATTTCACGCGTTTTGGCCGGCAATGGCAGGTCTATGTACAAGCGAATGGAAACTTTCGAACCAGTGCCGATCAGATCGGATCATTTTATGTTCGGAACGGCAACGGCCAGGCCGTACCGTTGGCAGGGCTGGTCCGAGTTGAGCGGCGCTTCAATCCCGAGTTTACGTTACGGTACAACCTGTACCGAAGCGCTCAGATCCAAGCGATTCCTTCGCCGGGTTTCAGTTCGGCTCAGGCCATGAGTGCGTTGGAGAGCGTCTTTGTCCAAACGATGCCGGCCGAACTCGGGTACGATTATCTCGGGATGTCTTTTCAGGAGAAGAGGGCACAACAAGGTGCTCCTCCAATCGTCATTTTTGCGTTTTCGCTGTTATTCGTATTCCTGATTCTCGCTGCGCTTTACGAGAGCTGGTCTCTTCCGATCAGTGTCTTACTCGGCACACCGATCGCGGTGTTCGGAACATTAGGCGCCCTCTACCTTCGTCGAACCGTAGCAGCAGCGTTTCTACCACCTATTCTGTTGCAGATAGAAAACAATGTTTATGCCCAGATCGGGCTCGTAATGATAATCGGCTTGGTCGCCAAAAACGCGATTTTGATTGTCGAATTTGCCCAGGCGGAAAGAAAAAAGGGAAGCCCGTTAATGGCCGCCGCTCTAGCCGGCGCGAAGCTGCGCTTTCGTCCGATCTTAATGACATCGCTCGCTTTCATTGCCGGTTGCGTGCCACTAGCTTTTGCTTCTGGATCTGGAGCGGTGGCCCGTCAAGTGATGGGGACAGCCGTAATCGGCGGAATGCTCGCCGCCTGTCTGGTGGCCAGCTTCTTTATTCCGGCCGGTTTCTGTTTGGTCGAAGGGCTGGCCGACTCGATTCGCGGCCGCATCAGGATCGGTTGGCCGGCCAAGCGGACTAGTTTAGGCGAAGCCGATCGAAAGACGAGAAGTTAGCGGCATTAACATGTCCAGTTTTTTCATCAACCGTCCGATATTGGCAATCGTCATCTCGCTGGTGACCATGATCATCGGGGCTTTGTCGGTGCTGATTCTCCCGGTTTCCATGTTCCCGGACATTGTGCCTCCCGAGACCGTAGTTTCTGCTTCTTACCTTGGGGCCGACGCACGAACCATCGAGCAATCGGTTGCTACGCCCATTGAGCAGCAGATGAGCGGCGTCGACAACATGAACTACATGTATTCGGTCAGCGCTAACAGCGGACAGATGGTGTTGACGATCAACTTCGATTTAAACACCGATCCGAATACCGATCAGATCTTGGTGCAGATGCGACAGACGCAGGCCGCGTCTCAGTTACCGAGCTCGGTTACCGATCTTGGAGTCACCGTACAAAAATCGTTTGCTTCTCCGTTGATGGTAATAGCTCTCTGTTCGCCGGACGACAGCCGAGATGCGCTTTTCTTATCAAACTATGCTTACATCAATCTAAACGATGCTCTCACCAGGGTACGTGGCATTTCCAGCGTGCAGATTTCTGGTGCGGGCGAATACGCGATGCGGTTGTGGTTAAAGCCAGACAAGCTGGCGAACTTCGGCCTCACTGTTCCGGATATCGTAAGCGCCGTCCAGACGCAAAATACCGTCAATTCCGCCGGTCAAATCGGTAGTGAACCGGTGCCGACCGGACAGGAGTATACCTACACCGCTCGTTCGCAGGGTCGTCTGGTCAAGCCTGAGCAATTCGAAGAAATTGTCATTCGAGAATTACCAGATGGTGGTGCGGTTAGGCTAAAGGACTTAGCGCGGGTGGAGCTTGGAGCGCAGACTTACAACACACGGGGCCGCTTTAACGGCAAACCTGCAGCGGTCATTTCGGTCTATCAGCTGCCGGGAACTAACGCGCTGGCGGCGGCCCAGGGGGTCAAAAGGCTAATGGAAACACTGAAGCAGCGTTTCCCGCGGGGAGTTGATTATGTGATCTCTTTAGATACTACCCAGCCGGTCACGGCAGGTATCCACGAAATTGTTGTTACCCTGGTAGAGGCGATTGCGCTGGTGATCCTGGTAGTTTATCTCTTCCTGCAGAGTTGGCGCGCGACATTGGTTCCGCTCTTCGCTGTGCCGGTTTCGCTGGTCGGCACATTCGTTTTCTTCCCTCTGTTGGGATTTTCGATCAACACACTTTCGCTATTTGGATTGGTCTTAGCCATTGGCTTAGTCGTCGATGATGCAATCGTGGTGGTAGAAGCGGTCGAACGGCATATTCATGATGGACTTTCGCCCAAAGAGGCGACCAAGAGGGCGATGAAAGAGATCACTGGTCCAGTAATCGGCGTGGCTCTGGTGCTGGCATCCGTTTTCGTACCTACTGCCTTCATTCCAGGGATTACGGGACGGCTCTATCAACAATTTGCGGTGACTATCGCTGTCTCGGTTTTGATTTCAGCATTCAACGCGCTGACGCTCAGTCCCGCCTTGTGCGCGCTTTTGCTGAGACCCCGTCTCCCGAGCCGAGGATTGTTGGGGAAAATCTTCGATTGGTTCAATCATCTGTTCGGAGTCGCCACTCACCACTATGTTCGTGTTTCCGGCTTTTTCGTTCGCCGCGCCGGATTGGCATTGATTGTGTTGCTCGGATTCAGTGTTGCCGCCTTCCTACTCGGCAAAAAGCTTCCGACCGGATTTCTTCCCGACGAGGATCAGGGTTTTTTTTACGTCAATTTGCAATTGCCGGAAGCAGCGTCATTGCAAAGGACCGACGAGGTTTGTCGTAAAATTGAAACGACGCTCGCTGATAGCCCAGGTGTCCAGTACGTTACGACCACCATTGGGTCCAGTCTTCTGAGCGGAGTGCAAAGCACCTATAGCGGATTCTTTTTCGTAACGCTCAAGCCTTGGGAAGATCGCAGGCAAAAGAGCGAGCTCTACCCTGAGATCAAATCGCGACTGAATCGCCTTCTGGTGCAGATGCCTCAGGGTATGGCATTTGCCTTTTCTCCGCCGGCGATTCCCGGAGCCGGTACGTCTGGCGACATCACCTTCGTTTTGGAAGATCGCTCGGGTGGTGATCCTGATCTTTTGTCGACCAACGTGACCGCATTCTTAAATGCGGCTCGGAAGCGTCCGGAGCTGGCTCAGTTGAGCACTACCTTCCAACCGAGCGTGCCGCAGGTCTACATTGACGTGGACTTGGAGCGAGCGTTGAAACAAGGAGTCGCTGTCAGTGACATTTACCAGACGATTCAGACGTTCATGGGCGGATCGTTTGTAAACTATTTCAATCGGTTTGGGCGAGAATGGCAGGTCTATGTCCAAGCAGAAGGGGAGTACCGAGCCAATCTAGAGAACCTTGGACAGTTTTACGTGCGCAACGGCAGCCAACAAATGGTTCCGTTAAGCGGCCTTACTCGGATAGAAAGCCGCACCGGACCCGAATTCACAATGAGATATAACTTGTACGGCTGCGCGCAAATCAACGCCACTCCCGCAACTGGTTACTCCTCTCAGCAAGCCATGCATGCGTTGGAAGAAGTCTTTGCGGCAACGATGCCTCCTGAGATGGGTTACGATTATCTCGGGATGTCGTTCCAGGAGAAATTGGCCCAAAAAGGGGTGCCGCCTGCCATGATATTTGGTTTTTCGTTGCTGTTTGTCTTCTTGATCCTGGCAGCGCTTTACGAGAGCTGGTCGCTTCCTTTCAGTGTGCTGTTAAGTACTCCCATCGCGGTTTTCGGCGCTTTCGCTATGCTTTATCTGCGAAGGATGGCTACTGAGTCCCCTTTTGTTCAGATCGAGAACAACGTTTATGCCCAAATCGGATTGGTGATGATTATTGGGTTAGTCGCGAAGAACGCGATTCTAATTGTCGAGTTTGCCCGAGCGGAATTCGAGCGTGGAACACCGATGGTAGAGGCGGCCCTGACTGGAGCGCGGCTGCGTCTAAGGCCAATTTTGATGACGTCCTTCGCCTTCATTCTCGGATGCGTACCACTCTGGACAGCTTCGGGATCTGGAGCGATCGCCCGGCAAGTGATGGGTACAACCGTGATCGGAGGCATGCTGGCAGCGAGCCTGATCGCGGTCTTTCTGATTCCGGTCAGCTTTTGCTTGATCGAAAAGTTGAGGGGCTCGAAGCCGTAGCTCGAAGAGCGAAGGTCGCTTTCGCAATGAGGTGGCGGTTTAGACAACGAATACGGCGATCGGATTACGCGCTCCGGCGAAATCCGCTGAAGATGGATTGCCTGCAATCTCTCGCCTCAACCTTTCTATCGTTGACAGTTCAGACTACGATCCCGGCAATTGGGACAAAATCATCTTTCAGCAAATGTTTCATGTTAGTTAGCACTAACACACAAAGATCTCGCATGAATCGAGATCGGTGTTCCGTTTCTGAAAACAAGGTTGGAAGGATATTCGATGAACGAAATGAATGGGCAACCCGCATTTCGTCGGCTGCTGGTGAAAGTCGCGATGTCAAAACGGCATACTGAGTATGTCAATTCGGCCAATTCCGGCTGGATATCAAAAAACCGGTGTTCTTGCACGGAGGCGTAGACAGCCAAGATCGACATCGACTTGACCGGCGAGGGTTTCCCGAAGCGGTTTCTGGTGCAGGCAAAACTGGAAGGGAAATCGGTAAAAATATTTACCGCTTTGGCGGAACGGAATCGTTTTGGCAACCAGAACAGCTCCGGAAACAATTTGCGATTGTACAGCAACATCATCCCGATGGGCAGGATCTAGACGAACTCGGCAACAAACGCAGCAGCAGATGAATTATCTCACAGCGCTATTCGCCCGGCAGCGCTCTGCTTTCCGCGTGAGTCCCATGCCTGCCGCCGAACAGCGCATCCAATGGCTGAGGGCCCTGCGCGACCTGCTGTTCAATGAGCAGGTCAGCCTGATTCGCGCCATTTCAGAGGACTTCAGCAACCGCTCCGCGGACGAGACGTTGCTGGGCGAGATCATGCCAAGCCTGCACGGTATCAATCATGCCATCAAACGGGTGACGAAGTGGATGAAGCCCTCGCGCCGCGCGGTCGGCATGACCTTCCAGCCGGCTGGGGCCCGTGTGGTCTATCAGCCGCTCGGCGTGGTCGGCGTGATCGCGCCGTGGAACTACCCGCTGTATCTGGCCATCGGCCCGCTGGTCGGCGCCCTAGCTGCCGGTAACCGGGTGATGATCAAGATGAGCGAATACACACCAGCGACCGCGCAACTGGTCAAAACCCTATTGGCGCGCATTTTTCCGGAGGATCTGGTGGCGGTAGTGCTCGGCGAAGCGGATGTCGGCATGGCTTTTTCCAAGTTGCCTTTCGACCACCTGCTGTTCACCGGTTCTACCAGCGTCGGCAGAGAGGTGATGCGCGCCGCCGCCGACAATCTAACCCCGGTGACTCTCGAGCTGGGAGGTAAGTCGCCAGCTATCGTCTCTGCCGAGGTACCGCTGGTCGCCGCCGCCGAGCGCATAGCCTTCGGCAAGACACTCAACGCCGGGCAGACTTGCGTGGCGCCGGACTATGTGCTGGTTCCCAAGGGGCGTGTCGATCCGTTCGTCGCCGCCTACCGCGACGCTGTGCAGCGCTTCTTTCCGAAGCTCGCGGACAATCCGGACTACACTGCGATCATCAACGAACGCCAGTTGCAGCGCCTGAAGAGTTACCTGAGCGATGCCGAGGCCAAGGGCGCGAAGATCGTCTCGCTCTATCCCGAGGCCCAAGGGCGGCGTCTGCCGCAATATGTGATGCTGGACGTGAATGACGAAATGAAGGTGATGCAGGACGAGATCTTCGGCCCGCTGCTGCCGGTGGTCCCCTACGAGCGGCTGGATGATGCGCTAAGCTATATCAACGACCGCCCTCGGCCCCTGGCGCTTTATTACTTCGGTTACGACAAGGCCGAGCAGCAGCGCGTGCTGCACGAGACCCACTCCGGCGGCGTGTGTCTAAATGACACTGTGCTGCAAGTCGTCCAGCATGACATCCCATTCGGCGGCATCGGCCCGTCCGGCATGGGCCACTACCATGGCCACGAGGGCTTCCTCACGCTCAGCAAGGCCAAAGGCGTGTTCGTCAAAGCGCACTTCAACTCCGCGCGAATACTCTACCCGCCCTACCGCAAGGCGCTGCAGAAGCTACTCTACAGACTCTTGGTGCGTTGACTTCGCAATGTTTTCAAAGCGGCGAGCGATCGTTTAAACCGGAGACAGAAGCCAGGATGTGCGGACTAGGGCAGACGGTGATACGAGTCGCTTGCAGGAACGATTTGGGTTGGCAGCCCCGTGAGGATCGTTCGATTAGTCCGAATTCGCAGACTCTTTTAAAATTTTTATGAATTGTAGTACCGTTGCCGGTAATTCCCCCCGTTTCTTCCAAATGGCGCACATTTCCAACCTTCGTTCTATTGCATCAAGCCGTTGGTAGTTAATGGCTTCGACGCGGCTGGGAACCGCAATTTCAGGTGCTAACCAGACTCCTCGTCCTGCCGACACCATGCTGATCATGTCCTCGTTGGAGATCACAATTGACTCGATACGTGGTTCAAATCCGCTGGTTTCCTGACAAAGCGAGCGGATCCAGTGCATATGCGCGGGACTAACCTCAGGAAGAAATGCCAGGAAGGTGTCGTTGCGAAAGTCCGTTAGTTCTGGCGCCCCGTGCTTGGGAGAACGTCGATGCTTTGAATAAACGATGCCGAAGGGTGACTGAAACAACAACTGGGTCGCGAGTAGCTGACGATCCTCTTCGTCCACACCCGCATCTAGATATCCTATTCCCAACATAATCGAACCATCCAACAATGCCTCGGTCTGGGCATGAGAGTTCATGTGTGTGACGGTGACTTCGACCAAAGGGAACAGTTCACGAAAAGCAGCCAAGGCGTCTGGTAAGAAAGTGCGAGTCAACGCACCGATGTTGCCGATCACCAGTCTGCCTCTCTCCCCTTTCACAACCTCTTGCGCCTGAGCAGCGGCTCTTTGAGCGCTAACCAGCGTCTGCCGTGCTCCGGCCAGAAAAACTCGGCCGGCTTCAGTTAGCTCAACTCGCCGGGAATTCCGCCTAAAAAGCTTCAGGCTCATTTCGTTTTCGAGGTCGGTGATCTGCTGGCTCAAGGACGTATGAGAAAGATGGAGACGGCGAGCGGCTCGCCGGAAGCTCAAATCTTCAGCGACAGCGGCGAAATATCGAAGGTGGCGCAACTCCATGACACTTCTATTGGTCGGCTAGTACCACCACTCCGGCAAGAACTAAGTAATCGTCGATGCCGAGTAAAGAGCCATCTTTCTCGCTAGCGCTTCGATTGAGATGATTCAAACGAGGCCACTGCGGCATGCTGCGGGTGAGAAAACTTATGGATCTTGCGACAAACGGGGCTGCGCCAAAAGGATCTGACCGAGTAATGGTCTTAACCGAACCGGCGCCGATTGTGATCGCGAAGGCAACAATGCTTGTCGCTCAAATCACTCCTGTCCAAAAGAGGTTTTAAAAAGAATGCCTCGTGTAACGACCGGCAACACGAGGGCGCCTTGCGTTCTCATAGGCGAGCGCGCCGGGGAAATACTGAAAGCCGATAATAAATTATAACTAACTACACATTATGACAGAAAAAATCGTATTAGCAGGAGCGAGCGGAGATCTGGGTACGCGCATCGGGCGCGCTTTGTCTAAGCGCGGAGCGGATGTAGTCGCGCTTGGGCGTATTGGAACCCCAGACGACAAAGTGAAAGCTTTGGAAAGTCTTGGCGTGAGGGTCAGAATAGTTGACATGGCGAGTGTCTCTGACATCGCGAAAGCGTGCGACGGAGCAGCTTGTGTCGTGTCCGCCCTGTCCGGTCTGCGCGACGTAGTTGTTGATACGCAATCCATCCTGTTGGAGGCCGCGCTTGCCGCTCGCATCCCGCGCTTCATACCCTCCGATTTTTCCATGGATTTTCGAACGCTGCCGGCCGGTGAAAACCGCAACTTGGATCTGCGTCGCGAGTTTCACCAGCGGCTCGACATCGCGCCGATCGCGTCGACATCGATCTTCAATGGACCTTTTGGCGAAGTCCTGACGACGTACAACGTTCCTTTGTTCGATTTCAAAAAGAAGATGGTTGGGTACTGGGAGGACCCCGACTGGGTGATCGGCTTCACCGCGATGAACGACGTCGCGGCGTACACTGCCGCGGCTGTTCTTGACCCAAGCACTCCGCGCGCCCTACGAATTGCCAGCTTCCGCGTCACCCCGCGCGAGCTTGCGAAATTCACCGATGAAGTGATGAGGACGCCCTTTCAATTGGTGCGTCTAGGCAGTCTTGAGGATCTCCGTGCTCAAAACAAAAGCGAACGAGCGGCCCACCCTAAGGGCGAGAACGAGCTCTATCCGCGATGGCAAGTAGGTCAGTACTTGCAGACCATGTTCAGTACGCACTACGACGAGATCGATAACGATCGTTATCCCGAACTGAAGTGGACGAGTTTCGTGGACCTGGTTGCACAGTGTTCCTAAACAAGAACCGGCGTGGCAATGGGATCGGCGTTGGGGCGGTAGCCTAGCCTCTATTTTCAATGCAAATTTGAGCCGGAAGTTATTCTGCTTACCGAATGCTTTACTGCTTCTTATTCAGTGCCTGAGTAAACCAATCGCCACCAAATTGAGCAGGCTTCTCAGTAGTGGTGCGAGTGGTTGACTGTCCCTTGCTCAATTGGCCGCGATCGTTGGTTCGAGATCCGGATGCAGATCCAATCTCAGGTCGACTTTTCATCGAAAGCGCTATTCGTTTACGCGGCAGGTCCACTTCCAGAACGGTCACATGCACTTTTTGATGCACCCGCACGATGTCCGCTGGGTTTTTAATGAAATTATCGCTCAGCTGGCTGATGTGCACCAAACCGTCTTGGTGCACCCCGATATCAATGAATGCGCCAAAGGCGGTGACATTGGTCACAATCCCGGACAGCCTGAGTCCCGGTTTGAGATCCTCGAGTTTGCTGACGCCTTCCGTAAACGCGAAAATTTCAAATTGCTCGCGAGGGTCGCGCCCCGGCTTAGCGAGCTCATTCATGATGTCGGTCAGGGTAGGAAGCCCGATCGCATCAGTGATGTACTGATCGAGTCTAATGCCTTTACGTAAAGAATCATCGTGCATCAGATCGCGGACCGTACAACCTCGATCCGCGGCCATCCGATCGACAACAGAGTAACTCTCCGGATGTACCGCGCTCGCATCAAGCGGCTGCATACCATCGCGGATGCGGAGAAAACCGGCCGCTTGTTGAAAAGCTTTTGGTCCCAGGCGCGGAACCTTCAGTAGCTGCTGTCGGGCCAAAAACGGACCGTTCGCATTCCTGTGCGCCACGATGTTTTCCGCAAGTTGCGCATTTAAGCCGGAGACATAAGCCAGGATGTGCGGACTAGCTGTATTCAGCTCGACACCAACGCTATTGACGCAACGCATCACAACGTCATCGAGCGATCGCTTCAATGCACGCTGATCGACATCGTGCTGGTATTGACCAACGCCGATCGACTTAGGATCGATCTTTACCAGCTCCGCCAGCGGGTCCATCAATCTTCGCCCGATGGAGACAGCACCACGCACTGTTACATCCTGATTCGGAAATTCTTGGCGGGCGACCTCCGAGGCCGAGTAGACCGATGCGCCACTTTCATTAACCATTACGATAACTATCGATTTCGGTAGACCTAGACCGCGAACAAACATTTCCGTTTCCCGTCCGCCGGTACCATTACCGATCGCGATAGCTTCGATCCCAAAACGCTCACAATAGGCCCGAATCTTGGTAGCAGCCTCATCCGCGTTTCGGGCCCCTTGTTCCGGGTAAACGACGTCGTGGTGGAGAAGTTGGCCCTGAGGATCAAGGCATACGATTTTGCAACCCGTTCGGAAACCAGGATCGATGGCTAAAACCTTCTTCCGGCCCAGTGGTGCAGCCATGAGCAGTTCGCGAATGTTCTCGCTAAAAACCTGAATCGCTGCTTCATCGGCCCGTTTCTTGAGAACGATCCGCGCCTCGGTTTCCATTGATGCCCCAAGAAGGCGTCTATAACAATCGTGTGCGGCCACCTTCACCTGGGCAGCACACGGTGAGTTTCCGCAAACAAACAGCGACTCGACAATACTCAACGCTTCTTCTTCCGGCGGCTGAATCCGAAAATGAAGAAATCCTTCCGATTCACCTCGCCGGACAGCGAGAATACGATGGGACGGCGCTTTGGCTGCTGGTTCGTTCCAATCAAAGTAATCCTTAAATTTGGCGCCCTCTTCTTCTTTCCCGGCAACCACCTTGGATTTGATTATTCCCTTTGCCTGAAACAAATCCCGCATTCTCTTCCTGGCGCGCTCATCATCATTCATCCGCTCAGCGAGGATATCCCGAGCACCCGCTATTGCATCTTCAACGCTCGAGACAGCCTTTTCCTTCTCTTCGGATTGGACAAGAAACCGATCGGCTTCCGTAAACGGATCGGCTGCAGCATTCGTTTGATTTTGGAAAAGAAAATCGGCAAGCGGCTCCAGACCCTTTTCCCTGGCGATTGTGGCCCGGGTGCGTTTTTTTGGACGGAGCGGAAGGTAGATATCTTCCAGCACCGTCATCGTTTCTGCAGCAGCCAGCTTTTTTCCGAGTTCCTCGGTCAAAAGGTTACGTTCCCCCAAGCTCTTTATGATCGCTTCCCGGCGTTGATCGAGTTCTTCGAGTTGCTCCAGACGATCGCGAATCGCAGTAATCTGAACTTCGTCAAGCGAACCGGTGGCCTCTTTTCGGTAGCGAGCAATGAATGGCACCGTGGCGCCATCCGCGAGGAACGCGCGAACCGCACGAACCTGGTTCGGCTGGAGTTTGATCTCTCGAGCAATCTTGGCAACGTGAATGGGGTTGTCGGACATGGGAAAGAAGGAAAGAAGTAGCCGACAATAAACTGCGAACAGGAACTAGTCGACAAGCGCGAATTACGGATTTGAGCTGCAAAATTCTACCGCTCCGGCGTCTCGAGAAAAGGGCGCAATCTTCAGGCGACAGCCGTCTTGAGCCATCTGGTAAATAATGCGTGGTTGGGCCAGCAATGCGACCAGAACGCCTGAGCTAAGGCCAGCGACCGCTCCCCAATTCGATGCACGTCTTCGTCCAGGAAACCGCTGGCCCGACACGCTGTACGGCAAATACAACCGGCGCCGATACATTGAGCTGCTTGTAGTTCACGACTCCGGTGAGCACGAGGGAGACCAACACGTAAAGAATCGTGCAGATCAGAAGAGAGCCGAAATGATCTTGGACGAAATCCGAGGGCGCCTGCGAAAGGACGGTGGGGATGTGAATTCCCAAATCACCGAGCAATTGAGAGAAATAAGCGGACCATCCGACGGCTACCGTGGAACCGCCAACGACATACTCCAGGAGCAAATCCCAGCCGATGATCCAGGCGACGAATTCTCCCAGGGTGGCATAGGCGTAGGTATAAGCGCTCCCGGCCACTGGAAGCAACGATGCAAATTCGGCGTAGCAAAGGGCGGCACAAAGGCAGCCCAGAGCCGAGATAACGAATGAGAGGGCGATCGCCGGTCCAGCATACACCGCCGCCGCCGTTCCAGTCAGAACAAAAACGCCGGCCCCGACAATGCAACCAACACCGAGAAGCGTAAGCTGCCATGCCTGCAACTCTCTTCGAAAAGGAGCCTCCTGATAGCTCGTCTGGCGGAGTTCATCGACAGATTTTTTTCTGAATATATCCATTCATTTTTCGCCCAACTGTTCGACATGGTTCTCCATGAGGCGCCTGCCTACCCTTGATCGCACTTGAATGTCGCCGCATTGGCGGTAGATACCCCGCGTTTCGGTTTTTGGGCGCGCGCTTGAGCCAACCGTTCCTGAGCCGTTAGATCGGCTACAATACTGGTCGGCAGCTTCTCGGCTTCGGCGCGGGTAAAGAGATCGCTCAGCGTTTTAGGAATTTGCCCGACCCGTTCGAGCAGCTCAGCGCGGTCGAACGATGGGCCCTCCAGCGCTCCGCTGATAAGGCCTCCAGCGTTGATTACGTAGTCAGGAGCATAAAGGACCCCTCGATCGGCGAGCCGGCGTCCGTCTTCAGCCGTTGCCAGTTGGTTATTGGCTGCGCCGGCAACGATCGAGACGCGAAGATCCGCGATGGTTCGTTGGCTTAGTATCCCTCCGAGTGCACAAGGGGCGTAAACATCAGCCTCCGCGGCAGCACAGTGGTCGGGCGGTACGATTGTAGCATCGAGCTGTATTCGCGCTTTTTCCGTGCGTTCAAGGTCGATGTCCGAAGCGATAAGGATAGCGCCGGCGTCGCGGAGAAGCTTTGAGAGCCGCCATCCCACGGCTCCCAGTCCTTGGACAATCACTCGAATGCCTTTCAGGTCATGGGCCCTAAGCTGGTATTTAACTGCGGCTTCGATCCCCTTTAAGACTCCCAGTGCCGTCATAGGAGACGGATCTCCGGGACCATTCGCTGGAATGCCACGCACATGGGGTGTCACGCGACGCATAACCTCGATATCGGCGACGGTGGTTCCAACGTCCTCACCGGTGATGAACGTACCGCCAAGCCAGGCTACCCGCTCGGCAAACGCCATCAGCAGCTCCGGGGTCTTTTCCTTCCGTGGGTCCGCGAGAATGACGGCTTTTCCGCCGCCAAGAGGCAGTCCTGCCATGATGGCTTTGTAGGTCATGCCCTTCGATAATCGGAGCACATCGGCCAACGCATCAGCAAATGTGGCATACCGCATTATCCGACAACCACCTGCAGCTGGGCCGGCACTAGTGTCGTGGATGGCGATAATTGCTAAGAGGCCTGTTCCAGCATCACAACAAAAGGCCACTAGCTCGTGATTATCGAATTCTTCGTGACCGTGCCCAAGCATGAAATCCATAGGACATTGCCGGCTTCCCATCCCTCTATCGTCGGGTGGGACTCTCGCCGCTATCAGTCGATTCGCGTATCCAACTGAAATCAACAAATACACGGATTCGCTGTCCCAATGCATTTCTGGTCCAGTTGCCGTTTTCGTTGTTCCAGCTGGCGAATAGTTGGCGCACTGCTCTGGTTGGCCAGCCGGGGTTTGTGATAGGTCCAAGAAAAGCATGATCGACGATAGCGGAATCGATTGATTGAGGTGGCGATTGGAAAATAAAAAAGAAATTCACATGTCGACGACGGAAACAGCAATCGTAACGGGTGCATCACAGGGGGTCGTTAAGAGGTCTTCAGAGCGCGTAAGATCCAAAAGCCCATTATCGCAACCAACGACTTTCTCGAGCGGCGGATCAAATCGAACAATCCCTGGGAGTGTTGTCAGCCAAAGCTTTGCGGGGAATAATGCGCAGCTAGGGCAACGATCGCGGCAGTTCGGACAAACGTCGGAAGGTCGCTAGACTTCTGGTGTCTACTACTTCGAGCTATGAGAATTGCCTTTGTCGCTCTTAGTGCTCCAGGACACCTGAATCCAACGACAGCACTGGCCCGCCAGCTTCAGTCGCGCGACCATGACGTAATAGTCATTTCTTTGCCCGACGCTGAGCCTTACGTTCGTGCGGCCGGTTTAGCATTTCTTCCCTACTGCGAAAACGGGTATTCGCCTGATTCGAGCAATGAAATCAGACGCCAAATGAGCAAGCTCCAGGGAGAGGATGCTCTGCGATTCACCATCGAGTCTCTTGGGGGCCTGATGGAGGTGACGTTGAATTCATTGCCGGCGAAGCTTGCTGCCGCCGGTGCGGATGCGGTTGTCCTCGACACTTACCAATTTTATGTCGAAGTGATACCGATGAGCCTCGGCCTGCCATATGTGCACGTCTCAAACGCGCTGCACTTCGACTACTCCGGCTATACACCGCTCTGCGTGTATGACTGGCCTCATGAGACGACCCCTGCAGCTCTGGCCAGAAACCGGAAAGGCGTAGCAAACCTTACCCAGATGCTCAAGCAAGCCAACGCCGGAGTCCGAGGGTACGCGGAGCGTGCCGGACTCAAAATCGACTGGGACAATCCCTCTGCCACCATTTCGGAGCTCGGCTGGATCACTCAAACCCCGAAGCAGTTCGACTTTGAAAGCTCTCATTGGCCCACCCAGTTTCGCCATACCGGACCTTTTCATGATGGGAACGGTCGCATAGACGTCGATTTCCCGTGGGAGCGATTGACCGGGGAACCTCTCATCTATGCGTCGATGGGAACAGTGCAGACTGGTCTGGCAAATGTTTTCCACACGATTGCGGCAGCGGCCACGAAGCGGAAAGGCTTTCAACTGGTGCTTTCCGTTGGCAACACTCTCGACCCCGAGCAGATCGGGCCAGTTCCGTCTAATACAATCATCGTGAAGAACGCACCGCAATTGGAACTTCTGAAGCAGGCCTCGGTCTGCGTCACCCACGCCGGGCTGAACACGGTGCTGGAGGCTTTGGCCCAAGGCGTGCCGCAGGTCGCGATACCGGTCGCCAATGATCAACCTGGTGTCGCCGCCAGGATCGCTAATAAGAAAACCGGACTATTTGCGCCGTTAAAGGATTTGAGCGCAAACCGCCTCTCGGTCCATCTTGATGAGGTGCTCAACGATTCTAGCTATCGCGACAATGCTCGTTATTTCCAGAAGATAATTGCCGACTCGAACGGACTATCTGTCGCAACCGATCTATTGGAGCAGGCCTTTGGACTAACCAAAAAGAACGATTAGCCTCCTGCGCCTGGACTGTGTCCATGGTTCATCGTTTTTGCCGGATCTGATTGGTTTTATTGGCAGACGGGAGAAAAGGAAGCGCTTGCGCGTTAAAGAATGGAACGCCGAGTCGGATTTGATCGGCCAGAGATTAACAACGGGCCTTGCGTAGTTCAAGCCTTTGCGCTGGGAAGATCGAGATCGGATCTCGTGAGAAGAGCGGTCGCAGTGCCGCTGCCCATGGCTGTACAATTGTCGGTGTAGTAGACAGCTAACAGAAAAGGAAAGCCATGAAACATCAGTCACATCTTTGGCGTCTCGCTACAAGACCTGCGAAATTGGCGTTTCTCAATCCCGACTCTCCGGAGTTCGCGGTAAATGGTATGCCGTGACACCCCCAATTCGCGCGCGGTCCGGACGACATTACCATTACAAGAGCGATAGGTTGCAATGATGGTATCTCTTCGACTCTTTTTCAGATCGCGCTGAGACATGGGGGCTGCTTCGGGTTTCAGCGGAACGTTGGTTAGGTTGAAGACACGAGCAACATCGCTAGGGAGCAAAACTGACGAGTTGGCGACAAGAATCATCCGAAGGATGAAGTTCTTTAGTTCGCGGAAATTGCCCGGCCAGTTGTGTTGCCGCATTGCATCTATCGTCTCATCTGAAATCGGGCAATCAGTCCCGTGCAGTGCGAGAAGAGAATGAACGGCTTGCAGAAAATCGGAACGTTGTCGTAAGGGTGGCAAGGTTATCTCGACCCCGCGAAGTCGGTAAAGTAGATCGGGTCGGAACCGTCGATCCGCCACCGCTTGCTCGAGGCTGCTGTTGGTGGCCGATACGACTTGCACATCCACAGGCTCTTCGCTCGCCGATCCAACGGCTCGTACGGTCCACTGGTCGAGGAAACGCAGCAGTTTGGCCTGCAAAGCAAAGGGCATATCGCCAATCTCATCCAGAAACAGAGTGCCTTGGTCTGCCTCGAGGATCAATCCGCGAGCTCCGCCTCGCCGGCTCCCAGTAAAGGCTCCGTCACGATATCCGAAGAATTCAGCTTCGATTAAAGCTTCGGGCAGAGCAGAGCAGTTGACTGGGACAAACTTTCCAGTGCGTCCGCTAACCGAGTGAACGTGGCGAGCCAGAAGCTCTTTTCCTGTTCCGGTCTCGCCACGAATGAGGATTGGGATGTGGCGTTGAGTCGCATGCTCAGCCAGTTGCAACGCTTGACGAACCTCAGGATCATCGCAGACGAAATTCGGTTGAATGCCGATTCTGTTGCTGCTGTTGTTGTTTTTGCTGGCCAATTCGACTCCCACCAACACGTTGGCCGGACGCGCCAAATTCGAAGTCAGGAAATAATAAGTACTCCCCCGGCGATCAGTTATCTGGCCGGAATCATGAATTCTCGCCTGAGCTAAGAAGCGCTGGTAAGACGTACGAAAGACCGTGTCGAACGACTGCCCGGGCGTAACCGGTAGGTCCTGGAGAGAAAATCGTGCCTGCCGGTTAGATGCGATGATGATTCCCTCCGGACTGAATGCGATCAATCCAGCATCGAGTGTATGGACAAACTCCTGCCGGTTGTGAAACTGTAAAATGGTGTTCCCGCGAAAAGTGTCGCGGAATAACTCAGCCTCGATATGAAGAGCCGACATACGGATGAGTGCAACCGTGTGCATCTGGCGCGAATGACAATCAGACGAAGCGTCAATCACGCCAACCAGACGATCCTCGTGGTCCAGCACTGGACTGGCCACACAGGTTAGATCGCTGTTGCCGGCAAAGAAATGTTCGGGTCCGTGGATAACGGTCGGCATCAATGTTTCTGCGGCGCAACCAAGAGCATTGGTCCCGCGAATGTTTTCTTGCCACTGCGAACCAAGGACAATTCCGGTTTGTTGGGCCAATTGGTTAAAAGAAGAATCGGCCATGATTTCCAAGATGGTTGCGTCCTTGGTAGCAAAGACGATGGCAAAATTGGAGCCCGCGATTTGAGAATATAAGTTTCGCACCTCCATCCGGGCGATCTCATAAATCCTGGCGGAGGCCGCGCGGAGTTCGCGCAGTTGGGCTGCGCGGATTGGCTCGATATCTGGAGGTGAATGCGGATCGAGCTTTGCGTTCAGGCAACGTTGCCATGAATCGCGGATAGCTGGCGGGATCCAGTGAGGCCGGACTTCGGAAAGACGTCCGGCCATGAGATGCTCCCGTGCACGGATGCCTTCTTCATTAGAAAGGAAGGCCGGCCCTTCACGCCTTTGGGGGAGAGTACGCATACAAAAGCGAAGCAGTTGAACGGTGCTGAGCATGAACAATGCCACCGCGCCGAATTCAATAGGGGGATAATACAATAGCTTAGACTTTCCTCTGTATCTCTAAGCATCCGGCCCTGGCCGAACTCAAACGATCAGCGGAGCGTGTCTCGTTTTGGGACATATGGGTGAGACGTACTTGTCTCTTTGTGCGACAGTCGAGCAGTTGGCCCGGGAACCACTTAAGGCGAAACTGGATTTCTTTTCGCGAGGCAACAGTCTAAACAGACTGCCCCTGTAGTTTCGCCAGTACACGCGGCCTTGGCACATAGCATGAACGCGATGCATTCGCTTTTTCTGCACTAGGCATTGAGTCAGTCCAGGTCTGACTCCTGCCTACTGTATCTCAAAAGAAAACTCCGCTCTTTGATCAATCGGTTTGTCCGCCTGCGTCTTCTTCCACAGCCAAAACACAAATATTGCCGCAAGAAAGAGCTCAAACGGTTGGGTAGCGGCGTATGGAATTCGTGGGGTGGTGTTCACCGGCTGACTCCAAGCGAGAGGCAGCATTTGTAATCCGTAGAAAGGCAAGAGCCAGAGATAGGCCTTTCGTCTCTGTCGCCAAGCGAACCAAATTCCGGCCAAGGCGCCAAAGTAAAGCAGCGGTAAACGTTCGCGATCGATTGGTATGGCAAAGAAAACTTTCGAGCACCCCAACAAGAATCGGCCAGCAGCGTCAAGCAGCGAATGGGAAGCGAAATAGTCACGGGCTGTCAACATTCGAGGACTATCCATCGAACCGAGATAGGTATCGCCCCAAAGAAAATTCTGAATTGCTCCGTAATAAAATGGGTTGCCGAAATAGTGCAAACGCGAGAGCCAGCTGGGCGCTGTGGTGGCAATTAAGATGAGAGCAGCTACCAGGTAGTGCCACCAGGAGACGACAGACGGCGTATCCGACTTCGCTCCGTCGTCTGAAACTCCGGAAGCTTCCGATTTCGCGAACTCTCTGCCATGGTTCCTGAGGGTGGCAAAAGCTTCCCCGGACGAGTCGGCGTGGCGGATTGGCAGGATCGAGGCGCGCTTGGGTCCGAAGAAATACTGACTGAACTCAAAACTGATCAGAACCGCGAACGCGGAGATCGCCAAGAACGATCCGTTTACCCGGTCGAGGTAGTCTAGGGCGATAATGAAGAAGAGCAGCAAAAGGTAAATCCAATGGCGGAGCGTTACGTAGCGGAGAAAACAGGCGATTGTGCAGATCAACAACAAAAGGTGTAAGGGCTCCGTGTTTAAGCCAAACACCGATTGGTCGTAAACGAACGGGTTGAGGACGAAAAGGATTGAGATGATCGCAGCCGTTGCCGAATCGCGCCGCCAGAAGGCTCGGAGGATGAGAAATAGAGAAATCGTGGCGACAACGATCACGCTCACGTTGATCATTCTGATAGCAAATAGATTGGATTTCGTCACTTTCATGACCGCCGCAACCAGCAGGGGGAAGAGCGGTTGGCGATAAGGCCAGCCCTTCTCATAGGACATCGAAAAATCGCCTGATGCGAATGCCTCGGCGATCACATAATAATGCATCGCGTCCTTGGTAAAATAGGTGCGCCAATCTGAATCCTGTTTCAGATCCTGATCGATGTGTCGGATCGAAGCGAATAGGTAGAGACCGATCGCGAAGACAAGGACGCAAAAACAAACTCTTCCAGCCAGTGATTGTGGATTCGCGCTAGACATCAACAGCACGCCCTTAGCATTGAGAGACGAGCTGCGCCAGTGCAAAACGCTTGAGCGAATAGAGCGCGGTCGCTGATCAAGTGATTGGTGAAAAGTGATCGGTGTTTGGTAATGGTGCGCCGTTCGGCTCAGCCTCGGTCTCGGGCTCGTCGAACCGTCGAACCCTCGGCTCGTAGCGGCGCTTCGTCCGGCGCTAGGCTCAATCACCTCCGATTTCGTTCGCCCAAGAGTCGCCTCGTTGCCTTCTTCCGAATCTGAGCAAGGCGTGCAAAGAGATGTAATGCCCCGACCGGAAAACCCATCTCGTAAACTCGTTAAATACCTGATAGGGATAAGTAGAGCGCCATCGGCGACCGGAGGAGAGTTTCGGTTTTGCGTTGCGCTGTATGATAGACGGGAATCTCTTTTCGGACTGAGAAATGGGAAATGGTACTATGCATTTGGACCTCAGACCGTGGAACCATTCTCGATCAATCGCGTGATCATAGGGAAGCCACATCGGCATCAATCGGCGCGCAAGAACACGCGCGGCGGTTCGATCGACGACATACGCGCCTGATCCCTTCACACGTCCCAAATTCACACCCAGATAATATTCGCCAACAAGCTTTATCGCTTTGATAGGCCTCCCCTGAGACAATCCGCTCAGACGCAGAACGTTCCAGAATCGTGAGTAGCGCAGTGCCTTTGCCAAGACAGCTTCGAGATCTTGACTCATCACGATGTCGTCCTCACCAATGATGGCAAATTCTTCGTCGGTACTGAGAAAAGTCTCCAAAGCTTTGACGTGACTTAAGTAACATCCTATCTCTAACGGATTCGTCTCCCTTCCGTGAAACCATCGGTAGCGACTCTCTGAATAATCTTTGTGAGGTAAACGGAGGGTGTTCCCATCGATCGCTGGCACTCTGCAGAGAGTGATTTGTGTCTCTGCAAAAGCCGTCTTTATGAATGACCAACGATCCGACGTAGCGTCGAGGTTAATGATGTATCCGCGCACTTCTCGAGAGAACCTCCAGGTATGACATTTTTGGACCCACTTCGATTCCTTTAACCCCGGCCTCATCTAGTACGAGGCCGGTGTTGTCGAGTGGAAGATTCACTTGTCCGGCGGTCCTCACGGTCCGTCGGCGGCTACGTTCATGATGTGGCTGAGGTGGTTTTTCCCGAAATTCTTCCATCGTCCGGCAGAAGTCCAACGGGTTCTGCTCGTTTCGGAACCCCTGCCATTTTCTGAGATCATCCCAGAATAACGAAAGTGCAGGCTTGGAATGCTGTCTTCTCTGGCGGAAAGCAAGACAAGCGGCCCTGTGCCGAGGCTTACCGCGCGCGATCAACGGCGTAGCATGGCTCGAACCTAAGTTCTGGCGTCCAAACAAGTGATCGCGTTCCGATGTCGCCTACCCCGAAACCTGTCGACCGCGTATTTGCTTTGCCGCTCAATAAACACTTGTATATGCGGGTGTGGGAGGGCTCCCGCTGGGCGTCGGTGTCCCGCGCGGAGGAGGAGGGAGCCGTGACGCATCCTACGATTTCTCTGGCCCATTGGCTACCAACACATTTTTCGGGATCTTCCCGAAGAATTCGTCGTGGGGACGATGCGGACGATGTCAAAGATCGGGACGTGTCTCGTTTTGCAACATATCGATGCGACAGATTTGTTTCATTGTGCGACAGCGCCGTACTTGTCGCGGGAACCACCTAGTGCGAAACCCGCTTTTTCCCCGAGGTAGTAGCATAACCAGACTCTCCCATAGTTTCCTGGCATAATCTCTGCTCAAGTTGGTCACAGTATGTTGCCCGTTGTTTAGCGAGCACTATCTCCATCCCCCAAAATGGTCGGAAAGCTTATATCTCTTGAGCCGCGAACTCGCCGTTTTCTCTCCAATCTAACTGCTGACCCTTTTCAATTATGAAAGCTGCCGTACTTCATCAATATGATACGAAACTTACTAACTCGGACTTTGTGGTCCTCGAGGAAGTCCCGGAACCCGCGTTAGAGAAAAGCACTGACGTTATCGTTCGGGTTGGTGGCGCCGGCGTTTGTCGTACCGACCTTCACGTAATCGAGGGCATTTGGCGCCAGAAAGTTAGTGTCAAGTTACCATACGTGATGGGCCACGAAAATGCGGGATGGGTGGAACAGGTCGGAAAGGGAGTTGAGGGTTTTAAAAAGGGCGATCCAGTAATCTGCCATCCCCTGATCTCCAATTGCCACGCGCTGGTCGCACGACGTGGCCATGATATGCACGTCGAAGGCAGCGAGTTTCCTGGTATCGACACTAATGGTGGCTATGCGGAACTTCTGCGAACCGGGGCAAGTTCATTGATTAAGTTGCCCCAGACTCTTGCCCCGAAAGATGTTGCGCCGCATGCAGACGCGGGTTTGACGGCATATCACGTAGCAAAGAAGGCCGCCGGCCATCTTCTTCCTGGGGAACGAGTGATCGTGATCGGCTCGGGTGGGTTGGGTCACATTGGGATACAAGTGCTCACTGCCCTCTGTGGGGCGGATGTCATTGCGTTGGATCGCTCAGATACCGCGTTAGCGTTGGCGAAAGAATGCGTAGCTCACCACACGATTAAGGCGGATGAGGACCAACTCGAGGCGATCAAGGCATTGACGAATGGAAAGGGCGCCGAAGCGGTGATTGATTTCGTCGGTGAAGGTAACTCCATAGAGAACGGATTAGCAATGACCCGGCGAAATGGTGCTTATTATATCGTCGGTTACGGCGGAGAAATCAAAATCTCTGCACTCGACATGATCACGACGGAAAGACGGATCATCGGCAACCTGGTAGGTAACTACACAGAGTTAGTGGAATTGATGGAATTAGCCGATCGGGGAAGGGTTCATCTAGCCACAAACTATTACAAGCTACATCAAGCCAACCAAGCGCTACACGACTTAAATGGAGGCAAGATTAAAGGTCGTGCTGTGCTAATCCCTTAACAACCTAAATCAAATTAGACTACATTATGTTCACGACGAAATCCGGAGAAGAAATATTTATTATCGATGCCCACGTCCATCTGTGGGATGGAAGTGCAGAGAATCAGAAGAATATTCACGGAAAACAGTTCATCGATTGCTTCTACGACTACCATCACCTGAGCCCAAAGGAGTACATCTGGCCGTTCGACAAGTATCAAAAATATACGGACGCAGATTTCGAGAAAGATGTTTTCGGAGACGGCTATGTCGACGTAGCGATTTTCAATCCACAATATCTGGGCGACTTTTATTACAATGGCTTCTCTAATGTAGAGAGAAACGAGAAATTTAGACAAAAGCATCCTGATCGCATTATCGCCAACGGATGGTGGGATCCGCGCAACGGTGAACCGGGCCTCGAGCAGTTGGAAAAGGACGTCGAGAAATACAAGTGGAGAGGCGTAAAGCTTTATACCGCAGAATGGAAAGGTGAATCCAAAGGGTGGAAACTCAGCGATCCATGGGCCTATCGATACCTGGAAAGATCAAAAGAACTGGGAATCAAGAATATCCATGTGCATAAAGGGCCAACCATCACGCCGCTCAATAAAGATGCCTTCGATGTGGGCGATGTCGATGACGCGGCGTCAGCCTTTCCCGAGCTCAATTTTATTGTCGAACATGTCGGGTTGCCCCGCTTAAGCGACTTCACGTTCATCGCGGCGCAAGAAAAGAACGTTTATGCGGGCCTTTCCGTCGCGATTGCCCTTATTCACTCCCGGCCTCGCTATTTCACCGAGATTATTAGTGAGCTACTTTTCTGGCTTGGTCCGGATAGAATTCTCTTCGGTAGTGACTATGCGTTATGGGTACCGAAATGGATTATTGAGAAATTTATAGCTCTGGAGTCACCACAAGATGTGGCCAGTGAGATTGGTCAACAATTAACATTGGAGACCAAGCGGAAGATTCTGGGTGAAAATGCTGCCCGGCTATACAACATCGATATCGTTGAATGAAGCAAAAAGCTTGGTCTGGCGATCCCGACAAAGAGTAAGGCCCCCGGAGAGCGGCTGGTGGCTGCTTAATTCGTGAGCAATGGATTCTCATGACTTGCACTGGTCAGATAGACGAAGTATGGGCGGCCCTCGAACGGGTGACCGACCCAGAAATTGACGAGTCGGTCACCAAACTGGAATTTGTTACCCGGGTGGAGATCGAAGCCGGCAGTCGGGTAAGAATCGAGTTCAGGCTGCCTACATACTGGTGCGCACCGAACTTCGCTTTCCTGATGGCGAGCGACATGCGGGATGCGGTGGAAGAGCTCCCGTGGGTCGAAGAGGTCTCGGTTGAGCTGCTCGACCATTTCAGCGCGACGCTGATCAACCGCAGTGTCGCGCTTAAGCAGGATTTTAGAGATGCTTTTCCTGGTGAAACCGACGGTGACCTGAGTCAGATTCGCCGAACATTCTTAGGCAAGTCTTACCAGCGACGACAAGAGTTGCTGATGCGCCATGCACTGAAAAGTGGCATTGACGCGTCCTGGCTTATACGAGCAACCTTGAGGGAGCTCAAAGAGTTGGCATTGGATGAGGAAGGTGGTTCCCTACGGAACCTCTACGTGTTTGCCTGGCGAAGGATCCATATCGGTTCCGAGGAGGAGCAGTTGGCGTTCATAACAATCGATCGCGAACCGCTGAACCTCGGCGAGCTAAAAGACTACCTGCGTTTGGTGGCCGGAGTACGCCGGACCGCGGATTTCAATGGTTTGATCTGCCGTGGCCTGCTCGCGGCACGGAACGGGAATCTTCCAGTTCGCCGTGAGAATTCACTCAACTAAGGCCTTTGTGAAGCGATGCCGTATCTATCACTGTCTGGTTTTGCGACATCATTGTTATGCAGTTCTGTGCGATTCCGCGACAAGCAAGTACTCGTCTGGCCTTACTAACCCTTCTAGGGCGATGCTTTTTCAGAGGGTTGGATACCTGTTCAGCAAGTCCACCGATAATATGGCATGCTGCATGCTTTTGTAGTCGGCGTATAGCAAAGAACTCAGTTGTTAACAGGTTCTATACCACCCCATAACAAAATGGAGCACTACGATCGCTCCGAATACTTATATCGAAATCAACTCTACGCAGTCTCCCGACTGCAAACAAAAGTTAATTAATTGACCGGAGAAAAACGCAATGTCTACAGCGACCACGTTACCCAAAATTACCTCACAGCCTGGCATCAGCATCGCTGAGGCCGCGCGTCGTGTATCGGACTTAGGTTGGGCTCCAGCCTATGTACAGCAAAAGATTAAGTATCCAACAGATTACAAGATTACGCGGGCCCCGAAGGATCCGATGAAGCAGGTGCTTCGTTCCTACTTTCCAATGCAGGAAGAAAAGGATAGTCGCGTCTATGGGGCGCTCGATGCAGCACTGCGAGGTGATATGTTCCGGAACGTGCAACCACGCTGGATCGAATGGATGAAGCTGTTTCTTGCCATTATACCATTTCCGGAGATTTCGGCTGCGCGATCGATGGCCATCGAAGCTCGGATTGCTCCTGGTGATGAGCTGAGAACGGGTTTCACCATGCAGATGATCGATGAAATGCGTCATTCGACCATCCAGATGAATTTGAAGAAATGGTATATGGAGAATTATATCGATCCGGCGGGTTTTGACATTACGGAGGCAGCGTTTGCAAAGTGCTATGCGGGTACAATCGGACGCCAATTTGCGGAAGGCTTCATCACTGGCGACGCGGTTACCTCGACGAACATTTATCTTCAAGTCGTGGCTGAAACGGCCTTCACGAATACGCTGTTTGTGGCGATGCCTTCAGAAGCCGCGCGCAACGGAGATTACGCGCTGCCGACAGTGTTCTTGAGCGTTCAGTCAGACGAATCGCGGCACATTGGTAACGGCCACTCCATGTTGATGTCCATTATCAACAATCCAGAGAATCATCCATTACTGGAGCGCGATATTCGCTACGCTTTTTGGCAGAACCACGCGATAGTGGATGCCGCGATCGGTACTTTTATCGAGTACGGCACGAAAGATCGCAACAAGAATCGCGAATCGTACGCTGAATTGTGGCAGCGCTGGGTTTTTGATGACTACTATCGAACTTACCTGCTACCGCTCGAGAAGTATGGCATAAAGATTCATCACGACGACGTTCAGGCCGCCTGGGAGCGGATCGTAAAGCATAACTACCATCACAAAGTGGCTCAATTCTTCTCCATGGGTTGGCCGGTTAACTTCTGGCGCATCGATCCACTGGACGAGCGCGACTTTGAATGGTTCGAAGCGAAGTATCCGGGATGGTACAACGAATTTGGCGCTCACTGGGAAAATTATCGGGAGCTCAGCAAAGCCGGCAGTAGGCCGATCGTTTTTGCTGACACCGGTTACGTCTATCCCCATCGTTGCTGGAGTTGCATGGTGCCATGCGTGGTTCGTGATCAGTTCTGCGTCGACGAAATGGATGGCCAGCTCTACACCTACTGCTCTGAGCAATGTCGCTGGACTCACAAAGTGGCGTTCTCCAGGGAGTACAACGGGCGTCCGACGCCGGCAATGGGTCGATTCAGCGGGCACCGCCAGTGGGAAACCCTCTATCACGAGTGGGATCTGGCAGACTGCATCAAAGATCTGGGCTTCGTCCGAAAGGATGGTAAGACCCTGGTGCCGCAGCCTCACCTCCACTTCGATAGCGATAAGATGTGGACCCTCGATCACGTGAAAGGATATGAGTTCCGGAGCCCGCTGGTAGATTTCCGCAAGATGACTCCCGAGCAGCGCGAAAAGCATATCGCCGATTACCGCAGCGGCTTCACTATACATCGGGTGTAAAGCCAATCATTGATCTAACTAAAGGAATACCGGGGAGTTTCGATCACGAGCTCCCCGGCCCGAAACTAAAGTTATCGGAAAGGAAGACCATGGCGGAAAAGGTTGCGCATACTGTCCGATTTGAACCGGTCGGTATAGAAATTGAAGCTGCGGAAGACGAGACAGTGCTGGAAGCGGCATTCCGCCAGGGCGTAAGCCTAATGCATGGATGCAAGGAAGGCCAATGCGCCAGCTGTAAATCGGTGCTGTGCAACGGAGACGTGGAGTTACTAAAGTATTCGACGTTTGCGCTATCTGATGCCGAGCGGGAACAGGATCGGATTTTGCTCTGCCGGACTATAGCTTACAGCGATCTGGTCATAGAGTTACTCAACTTTGACGAAGGACTCCTTTCGCGCTCGATTCCGGTTCGCTCATTCGAGGGGCGGATCGCGAATATTGCGTCGCTCACCCATGATATTCGGCAGCTGGAAATCTTAACGGAAGAGTCGCTAAGGTTCTGGGCCGGCCAATATGTCGATATTACGGTGCCAGGAACAGGAGTGACGCGCTCCTTTTCGATGGCGAATCCGCCGAGTAAACAGAGTGCGCTTGAATTCATCATTAAGATCTACCCGCAGGGAGCCTTTTCATCCTTGCTGCAGGGCACCCTCAAGCAGGGCGACCCGATCGAACTCAAAGGGCCTTATGGCAGTTGCCTTCGACACGAAAATCGGCCTGGATCCATGATACTGGTGGGTGGTGGATCAGGCATGGCGCCGTTGCTGTCTATCTTAGCTGACCTTGTCGAGAGTGGTGAGCAGCGACCGGTTCGTTTCTTTTACGGGGCACGGACAGGGCGTGATCTTTTCATGCTGGATCGCATCGAAGAGCTTGGTTCGCGTCTGAGCGATTTCCGTTTCATTCCCGCACTCTCCGGACCGGTAGTCGAACCAGATTGGACCGGCGAGACAGGATTCATTCATGAGGTACTCAAGCGACACTTGCAAAGTGACTTACTAAACGGTGAAGCGGACGCTTATTCCTGCGGTCCTCCACCGATGATTGATGCGGTTTTGCCAGTTCTCCAAATGAGCGGTTTGGAGGCGGAAAGTATTCATTTCGATAAATTTACGCCTGCGGTCCGCTAAGGGCTCTGGGTGAAGCCAACTAACAAATTAACGAAATCAAAACACACAAAAAGGTAAAGTATGCCCCCCACAACACAGGAAGCTGCTGAGCAACAAGACTCCGCGAAGGCTGGCGCGAAGACCTTTGCCGGTTCTGACAGCCGCAAATATAACTATTTTGAACCAAAAGGACGCAAGGCGACCTTGTATGAGGATGTAACCGTCGACGTCCAACCCGACCCTGAACGCTACCTGATTCAGGATTGGATCCTCTCATTTGCTGATGGTACCCCGACTTACTCAGCAACCCGCACGGCAATCAAAAGCTCGGATTGGCATAAGTACCGGGCACCGGATCAGGAGTGGGAGCGAAACCACTACCAGCGACAGAGTGAGGCGGAGGCGACGGTGAAATTGGTCGTCGAGAACAGCCGCAAGAATGGGACGGTCAAACGGTTCGATAAAAGCTGGCTCCCAATTCTGCAAAACCATATTGGCGCCCTGAAACACGCAGAGTATGGCCTCGGTATCACCTATATGGATGGGCAGCGTGATGGAATGACTCAGATGATCAACAATTCCATTCTGACGAACTCCTCATATAAATTGCGATTCGCCCAGAATCTCACTATCTACCTGGCCGAAATTGCTCTGGACGCGGAAAAGTTCGACCTTGAGGCGGGCAAATCTCACTGGCTGAATGATCCGATTTGGCAAGGTGCTCGCAAGGCAATTGAGACCGTGCTTGCGGCAGAGGATTACCTCGAACAATATTTTGCCGGGAACGTCCTGTTCGAACCATTCGTCACCGAACTCGTTCGAAGTGGTCTGATCATGCAGTTTGCCGCTGCGCACGGTGACTTTCTGACGCCAGCTATTGTTGCGGTGGCGGAAGGGGACTACGAGCGAAATCTCACTAACACGGTCGAGCTGTTCCAAATTCTACTGGGCGATTCGAAAGAGGGCGAACACAATCGGGAAATTGCCGGAGGTTGGCTGAAAAAATACGTTCCACTCGCCGTTGAAGCGGCCAAGCAGCTCCAGCCAATCTGGTCTCAGCCACGCGTCAAAGTAGGATCGTTTGCCGATTCCTATGCGTCGGCAGACAACCGCGTCGGAAACATACTATCTCAAATTGGCCTGAACCTCCCGAAAGGAGTGCAACTGTGAGTCAACCAACAGATCAAACGATTCGAGCCGCCCAAGACATAAAACTGGATTCCACGGTGTCTGACATGTGCGGTGTTACGATGAATGACAGCGTCGAGGGCAGGATCGTTGCCCAAGTGATGGAAAGCAAACCCGGCGTAACGATTCAGTATTACCCGGCGATGATTCGTATTGATGGTCATGGCAAGCTTGAGTTTGACATGGCGGAGATCAGTGAAGCACTAGGGCGCCAGATGGATCCGTTTACATTTCAAGTAGAAATGTCTACTCACTATGGGCGCATGGTTCTCTTTGAAGAACGTATCGTGTTGTTCGGCAAACTCGAGGACGCACTCGAGTACGAATAAGTCTTTGTGAGATTTTCGCGTGCTAAGGCGATGAGCCACCTGGATCGCGCGAACAATGGCTTGGAACCGGAGCTTTGCCTTTTCTCTTGCAGCTCCGGCTCCGCAAAAGCGAAGAACGGCTCCTGATCGTAGACAAAGAAACGAAGATGCCAAAAATCATCCGCTACGGCGAACAAGCCAGAATTATTTTGGCCAAAGGTGTGGAGAAGCTGGCCAAAGCAGTGGAAACGACGTTAGGACCCCGCGGCGGCAACGCCGTAATCGATCGCCCTATCGGAACACCCTTGGTTTCTCGGGATGGGGTTAGTATCGCCGATGAGATCGAATTGGAGGACCGGTTCGAGAACATGGGCGCACAGATCGCGCGAGAAGTCGCCAAGCAAACGAATAGGGTGGCGGGCGATGGAACTACTACCGCGATCGTTCTTGCCAACTCTCTGATCCAAGAAGGACTTTCTGTCTTCAACAGCCACACAAATACGATTGCTATTACGGATGGAATCGATCAAGCCGTCGAGGCGACGATCAGGCGGTTGAAAGAACTGTCCAGGCCAGTTATTACAAATGAGCAACTTTGGTCCGTGGCGGCCAACGCTGCTAGTGATCCAGATATCGGAGCGGTAGTAGCCGAAGCGTTGCGAACGGTTGGCTACGACGGGATTGTCAACGTAGAGCCGAGTCCATCGGTCAAAACCGTACTCGAAATTGTCGACGGATTTTCGTTTGATCGCGGCTACCTCTCAGCGCACATGGCGAATCAAATCGATCGGATGGAAGCGGTATTGGACTCCGCGCTGATTTGTCTGACCGACCATACGTTGGCGGATCCGCAACACGTTGAAATTATCAAAAAGATTTCAGCGGAGGCAAAGAAACCGGTACTTCTAATCGTTGAACAGTTAGGCGGAGCTGCACTGGGGGCTCTGCTCGCTGATCGAGATAGCGGACAACGGATGCTGGCAGTGCATCCACCTGAATTCGGGCATTGGCGAAAGGCTGTTTTTGAGGATATCGCCATACTTACGGGCGCACGATTTATCTCGAAGGAGCTGGGTGATCGCCTTGAAGACGTACGCTTGGAAGACCTTGGAACCGCACGCCAGGTTCGGGCGTCATTGGAGACTACTACGATCACAGGTGGAGGTGGTGATCCAGCAAAAGTACGGGGCCGCCGCAATCAGATTCAGAAACAGTTGGAAATGATGGAACAGCCCGTTGAACGTGATAAACTGCAAGAACGTCTTGGTCGGATGTCGTGGGCGATTGCGATCATCCGGGTTGGCGGCGCAACGCCGGCGGAACAAAAAAGAACTGGGCAAATGATTGAAGATGCGCTGAACGCCGCGCGGGCGGCAACTGAGGAAGGAGTGCTCGCTGGCGGAGGGACAACTTTCGCGCAGGTAGCTCAGGAACTCGAAGAGCTTGTCCGGCCCGCTAGCGACGAAATCAGAAAGGGAACAAGAATTGTGCAGCGAGCTCTCATTGAGCCGCTCCGTTGTATCGCTCGCAACAGCGGCCTCGATCCAGAGAAAGTCACCGATCGCGTCATTCATTCAAACTATGGCCATGGATTCGATGCGCGTACCAGCAAGTTTTGTGATTTGGTTGCCGAAGGCGTGCTCGACCCCTTGAAAGTGTCGTCAGCGGCCCTGCGCAATGCTGCTTCCGTCGCGAAACTGGTGCTCGCGACCCAAACGCTGATTGTTGACAAACCCGAGTCTATTGATCCCACCAGCGAACCTTGCCGAGGAGGTGGAGCGGAACGCTACGGTATGGATTACTCGATGCAGGAGGTTAGCTAGCACTCGGATCGCCGACCGCACGCAATCCCTAAAAAGCGCTCATCTTCGTAGTATAGAAACCAAACAAGACGAACAACAGAGCTGACCATGAAAGCACTAGTATATCAGGGTCCTGGATCTATCTCGGTTGAAGAGCGACCGAGGCCGAGAGTAGAGCAACCGAATGACGCGGTAGTCAAAATGGTAAAGACGACGATCTGCGGTACGGATCTTCACATTCTGAAAGGGGACGTTCCGACCTGTACTCCCGGCAGGATCCTCGGGCACGAAGGAATCGGGGTAATTGACGAAGCCGGGAGCGGGGTTTCACAGTTCAAAAACGGAGATCGCGTGCTAATATCCTGCATCACATCGTGCGGTAAGTGCGAATACTGCAAAAAGGGCATGTATTCACACTGTGCATCCGGGGGATGGATCCTCGGTCACACCATCGACGGAACGCAAGCTGAATACGTTCGTATTCCCCATGCCAACACGAGTCTCTATCATTTACCAGCTGAACAGGACGAAGAGTCTTATGTCATGCTGAGCGACATTTTTCCCACCGGCTTCGAGTGCGGCGTAATCAACTCCAGCGTGAAGCCGGGCGACACACTCGCGATTGTTGGTGCTGGACCGGTGGGACTGGCCGCGCTATTGACGGCGCAGTTTTATTCTCCGGCTCGAATCATTTCCATCGATCTAGACGATAATCGCTTGGCAGTCGCTAGAAAGTTTGGCGCTACCGAAAACGTCAACGCAAGTTCCGGTGACGCGGTGGCGCGTGTGCTCGCTCTGACCGGCGGTCGCGGTGTAGATTGTGCCATCGAGGCAGTCGGTGTGCCGGCCACTTTCGCGATCGCTGAGGGAATCATCACGGCCGGAGGAACTGTAGCAGTGCTTGGAGTCCACGGAGTCAAAGTAGACTTTCACCTGGAGAAATTGTGGTGCCATAACATCACCTTGAGGACAAGACTCGTTGATACTGTGACAACGCCCATGCTGCTCAAGACGGTCGGAGCACGGAAGATAGAACCCGGCCGGCTGATTACGCATCATTTCAAGTTTGGACAGATTCTCGATGCTTATCAGACTTTCGGAAGTGCCTCACAGAACCAGGCGCTCAAAGTTATCATCGACGCTTAAAGCGTCAGTGTACCGTCTCGTATGGGGAGTTGCCGGGCGCGGTCACCATTATACGCCACTAGTCGAGGACCGGAAAGTCGTCGATTGAGGTTCAAATAGCTCCTTGTCGCAACTGCAACATATGCATAAGATAAATTGAAATCAGTCAGTTCAGTTCCCCTTTCCGCACAAGTCGCTTGCGAGCCAGGCGGCACCTGTTCTAGCTGATACCTTAGTAGACCGAACGGGAAGAAGCAGTCTCTGCCTCGGCTGTTCGCCTCCCGCCGGTCCAGGTTGATGATGAAAGAGCAGGAGATTCGACAGGGCTGGGAAGGGTTTATTGAGAAC
>Ga0209647_1000655_pt1 | contig 31673 bp, 27 predicted proteins | sample GraSoi_2013_60cm_FD_185827 | JGI IMG/M metagenome (GOLD analysis project Ga0209647, IMG submission 185827) | Grasslands soil microbial communities from the Angelo Coastal Reserve, California, USA - Sample 9_17_2013_60cm (SPAdes) (version 2) | ecosystem: Environmental > Terrestrial > Soil >... | reverse complement strand
TTTTGACCCCTTTGGGCCCTTCTGTTCCTGGCTTATGGCGGTTGGTGCCGCCTTGAGTTTGTAGTTTTTCATTCTTTGTCAGGCTGCTGTTGATTCGGCAGCCTGACAACACCATGGCATCTACCAATTATCACACCCGTCTGGCGCCCACCTATCCTAACGATTACGCTTCTTCTGATGAAGTCACCCCCCATTCCGTTGCCGCCCCCGATCCTGGTGTTGGTATTGCTGATACTCTCCGCCTTGCTGGCCTCGGTCGTACCAATCGCTTCATTTACGATCCCTTTTCACGGAGTTATCGCGGCGTTATTCATACTGGCCGGTCTCGGTTTCTCAGGCGCCGGTTTTTTTACTTTTAAGCATCGCCGGACCCCGGTTCGACCGGGAGCAGAGCCGGTCCTTCTAGTGCTGGAAGGACCCTATCGGATTACGAGGAATCCAATGTACTTGGGCCTATTGCTCTTCTCCATCGGGTGGTTCTTCGCTGCCCAATCCATCTGGTTTCTCGTTCCTCCGATCCTCTTTTTTCTTCTGATCAACTTCCGTTTGATTCCGTTTGAAGAGCAGCTTCTAAAAGAACATTTCGGAGCCGAATATGAAACCTATTGCCAGCGGGTGCGTCGTTGGTTGTGAGTAGTAGGAATGAGGTCGCCCGCAGGTTTGGCACCTTCTGGACCGAAAGAAGCCGCGAAAGGTCTCCGACGGGTCTTCAAAAATGCCTAAGATCCAATCCCACGGCTTAGCGGTTGCAATCTCACCCCAGAAGTATGAAATTAGTCAAGCATCGCTCTTACCAGTCGTCCGGCTTGTTCCGGGCAAGTCCCTTGATGAAGCTGCCAACTGCCCTCTGTGAGGACATCTAATGCGCCGATCCACACAGGATACGAAAGAAGATTGGCGAGAACGCTTTCGCCAGATTCACCACGAAAAAGGTTTGGTTCAAGCTGTTCAATACCTACGGAACAGCGGGATTGAACCGAGCGAGATGCGACGGTTTCTTGAGCAAGAAAAGGCTGCCGGTCGAATCCCCAAGCTGCCCGATTCTTAGACCAATAGTCGCTTGCAAGCTATTACGTTTTCAACGGTCTGCTGGCCTAAATCCGTTTCCGGCGCAATCCGTCAAAGTAGACGATCACGATAATCAGGAAACCGGTGATGACCCGCTGCCAGAATGAATTCACATTCAGAAGATTAGCGCCGTTGTTGATGGTCGTGAGGATGAACGAGCCTAACACTGGCCCGTACGCTGAGCCAATAGCGCCGAAAAGGCTTGTACCTCCGATGACCGACGATGCAATTGCCTGCAACTCCCATCCGTCTGCCTGCGTAGCGATGCCAATACCGATACGAGAGGCTAGGAGTACACCTACGAAAGCAGCCGTAACCGCCGAGAGAGTATAGGCAATGTAGATCATGCCTCTCGTATTGACGCCGGAAAGACGGGCGGCTTCCATGTTGGATCCGACGGCGAAGAGATAGCGGCCGAACCGGGTGTGGTGAAGGAAAACGTACGAAGGGATCCCGACTAACAGCACCATCAAGAAAAGATTCGGTAGGATCGGGTAGAGAAAGTAGCCGATGGAGAAATCAGTAAAAGCCGCGTTAGTGACGGAGATTGTGGCGCCGTTGGTGATGAGCAAACCGATACCACGCAGCGCCGTCATGGTGGCAAGCGTCATAATGAAAGGAGGCAGCCCCAGACTGGTGATACCGAAGGCGTGAAAGATGCCAATGCCAAAACCGACGACAAGCGTAATAAGGACAGCGGGAAAAATCGGGAAACCATGGGTCAACAACCAAGCTACAATAACACTGGTAAAACCAACGATCGCGCCTACCGAGAGATCAATTCCTGCCGTGATAATGACAAAAGTCTCGCCTATTGCCAGGATCGCGATCATCGAGCCCTGGCGCAGGAGATTGGCGATATTGGTCCAGGTAAAAAAGGTCTTTGTGCTGAACGCCAGCACCACCCACAAGAGGGCAAGCAGAATCAGCAGCGTCAGATTAAATAGCGCGGTCAAGCGCGCCCGTCGTTTGGTTGCAGCGAGCTCAAGAGCTTCGGAAGCTTCTACACTCATGTTATTTGGCGCTATCAGTTATTGGTTTCCTTTTTCAGACCCCAATCGCCTCGGTCAGAATCGTTTCGTGCAACGTCTTCTCGCTCACGTGGCCGCTATCATGACTCGCAACGAGCCGACCCCGTCGAAAAACGTGCAGAGTGTCCGAGAGATCGTACACTTCCGGCAAATACGAAGAAATCAGGATAATCCCGGCCCCCGCTTTCAATAGGCGCGCGAACAGCTTGTAGATCTCCGCCTTGGTACCGACATCTACGCCGGTCGTCGGCTCATCAAAAATGAAGAGTTTGGCTCCGTGGTTGAGCCATTTGCCGACAACGATCTTTTGCTGGTTACCACCCGAAAGGCTCGATGCCAGTGCGCTGCGCGAGGCGGTCTTTATTTGCACGTCGCGGATTTGGCGGTCCGCGGCCGCCGATTCCGCGAACGGGCTGATGACGACCACTTTCGTCAAACGCTTATAGATTGGGAGGTTGAGGTTTAGCGCGACCGGGAGATTCAAGCAGAGGCCTTGGTCGCGCCGGCTTTCCGGCACCAGCGCGATACCCAGAGCGATCGCATCTTTCTCTTTCCGGATATCAGCAGGCTTGCCGTTCCAGAATATTTGTCCCCCGGTCCTAGGAAAACGGCCGAACAGGCTTTGCACGAATTCGCTGCGGCCGGCTCCGATCAGGCCGTAGAGCCCGATAACCTCTCCTACGCGGACCCGAATAGAAACATCCTGAAAACCTCTGCCTGTGAGTTTTTCTGTCCGCAAAATCTCGGGACCAAACGAAATGGTCTCTTTGTAATGCACCTGATCAATCGCCCGATTGATCATGCCAGTGATAAGCGATTGTTCGTCCGTGTCCGCAACCCGTCGAGTCGAAACCAATTGCCCGTCCCGCAGAATCGAGACCCGGTCTGCCAATTGAAATACCTCTTCTAACCGATGCGAAATGTAGATGATCGTAACGCCGTTCTGTTTCAGCCGCCGAATCAAGGCAAAAAGCTGGGCCACCTCCCGGCGAGTGAGATACGCCGTTGGCTCGTCGAAAATCAAGAACCGGGTCCCACGCATGGTAGCGCGAGCCGCCGCAACCAGTTGCTGCTGGCCGATCGTCAAGGTCGAGAGCAACGCGCCGGCCGGCAGCCTGAACCCAAGGTCGTTCAGCATCTTCTGGGCTTCACGGACCATCGCGCCGTGTTGGAGCAACCCGAAACGCTGCTTTTCTTCGCCGAGAAAGAGGTTTGCAGCAACGGTTAGATGGGGACAGAGAACCACCTCTTGATGGACGGCGTTGATTCCGAGGCCGATGGCTTCGTGCGGAGTCGCGAGGCCAACCGGACGGCCTTCCCAGTAGACTTCACCGCCTGATCGTGGATAGACGCCAGTGAGGAGCTTGATCAGCGTCGATTTACCAGCGCCATTCTCGCCGACGATGGCATGGATCTCGCCAGCTTCAAATAAAAGATCCACGCTCTTCAGCGCATGCGTCGGACCGAATCTTTTGTCGAGCCCCTTAAGCGCCAGGATTGGCGCAGCTCCAGTCGCTGCGCCGTTCCGGTTATCGCCGTCACGCTCCTGTGCGTCTCGGTTCATCAATGGCCCGTCCGTCATGTTGCGTTCCAGAGTCTTTGAGCGGACGCGGCTTATTTCAGCGGCGGGCTCAACAGCTCCTTAGAACGGTCTGTGTTCATGTTCGCCTTGGTAATCGCGGTCACGCCCGTGTCCACTTTCGCCGGGACATTCTCGCCCTTGGAGGCGGCGAGCGCGGTCTTAACACCTTCGTATCCCATGCGAAACGGGTCCTGTATGATCAGGGCGTAGATCGTTCCATCCTTCAGATAACCGATCAGTTTGTCATCGGAGTCGAACCCGATGAGTTTGATCTTGTCCGCCGCTTTATTCTCCGCAATCGTTTGACCGGCTCCTTGCGCCATAATGAGGTTCGAAGCGAATATACCTCGCAGATTCGGATTAGCGGTAATCAGGTCGGTTGTGATGTTCAACGCCGTCGTGGCCATTCCGTCAGCCACCTTGTCCGAAACAAGCTTCAGCCCAGGATACTTGGCAGCGATCTCCTCTTTGAAACCCTGGGCCCGTTGATCCAGCGAACCGACACCCGGGAGCGAAGTGATCAAGGCCACATCGCCCTCAGCTTTGCCGTATTTTGCTGTGATCGCTTCGGCCAGCGAGTCGGCTGCAACCCGGCCGGCTTGCACGTTATCGGTTTGGAGAAAGGAGGTGAACGAGTTGGAGTCGGCCGCGGAGTCGATACCAATAACCTTTAACTTCTTAGCCGCCTCATCGATTGGCTTACCCAAAGCGTGAAATTGGGTGGGGGCAATCACGATTGCCGCCGGGTTGCCGGAGACTGCGTTCTCAAGAATCCCGATCTGCCCGTTGATGTCGGACTCGGACTGTGCGCCGAGCTCCGGCACATTGACATTAAGATCCTTACCGGCCTTACGAGCGCCGGCGAATACGATCTGCCAAAAGTTGGACGTTGAGTCCTTTACTATGATCGGAATAGTCGGCTTATCCGCGGCCGGCATCGGTTGCACTAGACCGACGAAGGAGACCACTCCGGCGAACCCGATGAGGGTCCGGGAGTTCAGGAAGGGACGGAGGAGTTTCATTTGGGGGGGTGGATTTGCTATTAGACCGCCGCAATTATGGATTTTATCTCGGTAAGGCAGCGGCGCCAGCCATACCGGATTTTCGCTGAACGAAGGACAACCTTGATCCAACAAACATCCAGAATCAGCCCTAATGAATTCCACTGGATGTTGCAACTGCTTTTTGATCTGGACGGTAGGTGAGAGCACCCGTTCGTCCGCCTTTGGTAAGGCGAGCCTCTTCGGTAGCGGTCTGGCGGCTACCGGATCCATGACGCCCAACGCTACCGGGAGCCTCGCCCTACCGATCAGGTTTGCTCCTTTTTTGTGTTCTGTGCGTTCTTTTGCCGCCATTCCTGTCTTACTCTGCCCAAATGAAAGTCGACTGCGTTTGCGATGCCAAAGCTGTGCTGGGCGAAGGACCGTTCTGGGATGTAACCGATCAGCGTCTTTATTGGGTCGATATTAAGGGAAAGCGAATCCACCGCTTTGATCCCGAAACCGGGCGAGACGAAACCTGGTCAACCCCGGAGGTCATAGGTTCATTGGCTGTTCGATCCAATGGCGGATTGGTGGTGGCACTGCGATCCGGGCTCTATTTCTTTGACCTAACCACGGGGCTAACCACTCCCGTTGCGTTGCCCTCCGCGCACCCCGATCACAACCGGTTCAATGATGGCAAAGTAGACCGCCAAGGCCGGTTTTGGGCAGGCAGCATGGATGATTTGGAAAGAGAACCATCGGGCGGCCTCTTCCGCTTAGACACCGGCTTGAATTGCGACCAGTTGGTCGATCAAATCACGATCTCGAATTCGCTTTGCTGGAGTCCTGACAGTCGAACCCTTTATTATTCGGATAGCCCACAACGCACCGTTTGGGCGTGGGATTTTGACCCTGATTCCGGCCAGATCTCGAATCGCCGAGTTTTCATTCATCTTCTCTCCGATGACGGAGTTCCAGACGGTGCGACGATCGATACCGAAGGTTACTTCTGGCTCTCAGTCTGGGGTTCGTGGGAAGTCAGACGTTATGATCCCAAGGGCCGGCTGGACAGAACCGTCAGAATGCCCGTTCAACAACCGACCTGTCCAATGTTCGGGGGAAAGCATCTGGACACCATCTATGTAACATCGGCCTCCAAAGGCTTGACCGAGAAACAGCTATCAGAACAGCCCCAGGCCGGCAGCCTGTTTGCATTCGAGCCCGGGGTCAAAGGGCTACCGGAGATGCGGTTCCAGGGATGAGAAGGCGCAGCCGAATCGTCCTCGTCCTTCGTCGTCGTCCTCGAAAAGGCCGTTCTTTCCCAGCGCGAGAATCGCTGCCGAATTCTATCCTCGCGCACCCCACAACCTCAAGGGAGCGAGCTGGAGCACCACATCTTTTCGAGGACGAGGACGACGACGAGGACGAGGACGAACGCTTCGCTATTTGCTCCCAGTCGGAGCTAAGAACAAATAGATAGCCTTGTACGGCACGCTTTTTTTATCCCCGGCTTGAGCCGGTGCTTCGGTAGGCGCTGCCCCACCGATGCTAGAAACCCGGGCTACATATTGCACCCCCGAAAAAAGGCCGTTACTACCTTCGGAACTTACTTCCAGGAGAAGCCAGGCGACGCTCTTTGGGTCCGGCGATTTCCAATTCTGAAGCGGTGGCTTAACCGCTTTGACCTCACTACCATCGTTTGCCTTCCAGCGAGGCCCCACCGAATGGAGGCCGGCCAGTTGGCCATCCAACGTTTCCAGCTTTGCATCCGGACCTACCAGGCTCCAACCCAAGCTTCCGTTAGCCTGTGCCTTTGCTTCGTATATCTGAACCCCCTCAGCTTGTAAGGCAGTCACGATGCGCGTGTGATCAGGAAGGGCGATCCCTCGCTCTTCGGCTAAAGCCTGTTGCCACGGCCCCAATAACCAAAAACTAACGCAGACGCCAACCACTGTAGCCCAGGTCGATTTCATAGCTGTTTTAGGAACCCAACCCAGGGCTGAAGCCCTGGGCTATTCTGTTATGCCACTTCGTGGCAACCGCCGATGCGCTGTCCATCTCAGCGCTCACCCTCTCAGTTTTCTCGTCCGCCTTTGGGTTCTTTGCACTCTTTTGCGGCTATTTCTGTCTGCGCTCCCTACTTCAGCCGATCAAATGTTTTCTGCAAAACCTCGAGGTCGCTCGCGTTATTGAGCTTAGTTCGAGTGGACTCAATCCACTTTCGTTCCAGCGCATTTTTAGTCGGACGATCGATCTCGTAGAACACTCCAAAGAGCCCTGGGAAGGGCAAATTAGCTAACCGGTAAGCCGCGATTTCGTCAGTTACATCATGACGGGCCTCATCTTCCGGCGTGTCGTCCCATTTCTTTTCGTCGATCACTTTGAACTCGCCTCCTTTGCGCGGATTACCGGCATCGAACGCTCCCGGGAAAAATTCAATACATTCGGAAAGGCATTCTACGACGGAAAAGCCGTCATGATCCATGGCGCGTTCAATCACTTGGATCATGTGATTGACTTGGGCGGCATGGGTGCGAGCGACAAAAGTAGCGCCGGCGGCAATTAGTTTCTTAATCGGATTAACCGGATGATCGATGGCTCCAGTCGGATCGGTTTTTGATTTGAACCCGATCGGTGAGGTCGGAGAGGTTTGTTTCTTGGTTAGACCATAGACAAAGTTGTCCATGATCACATACGTCAGCCGGATATTCTTTCTGGCGCCGTGGTCCAGATGGTTACCGCCGATCGAAAATCCGTCGCCATCACCTCCAAACAGAAATACATGCACGTCGGGACGCGCCAGGCTGATCGCTGAAGCTAACGGAACGGAGCGCCCGTGAATGAAATGAGCGCCATGGGTATTTACAAAGTACGGGAAGCGGGACGAACAGCCAATCCCGGCCAGGGTCACGATACTTTCGTGAGGCAGCTGGCGTTTCTCTAAGACTTTGTAGAAAGCAGCCAACACGGCGAAATCACCACACGCTGGGCACCAGGTGGGGTGGTCAGCGGTGACCGCCTTTTTTGTTAGTTTCTCTCGCTCCGGTGCTACCGGGGGAACAGCGTCAAGCGGGTTCATTTAAGAGCTCCTTCTAAAATTTCGCGAACTCGGTAGGTCAAACCATCGGTTTTTGTAAGGCTTTCAATCTTGGGGTTACAGAACCTCGCTCTTAGCAGCGTGGCCATTTGACCGAAGCCGTACAAACCCTGGTCATTCATTTCCACCACCACGATTCGTTTAAATCGATCGAAGATCGCTTCCAATCCCCTTGGCAGCGGATGCAGATGCCGAAGATGCAAAGAGGAAACGCTCTCGCCACGATTTCGAGCCTGATTGACTGCTTCTGAGATCGGCCCGTAGGTAGAGCCCCAACCAACCAACAGCGTTTCACCGTCGGGATCGCCGTGAACAGTTGGAAGCGGCAGCTCGTCGGCCAATTGTTGATATTTTTTTCGCCGCTTGGCGGTCATTGCCGTGTGCAAACGAGCGGACGCCGTGGGATGCCCCATTTCATCGTGCTCAAGACCGGTCACTACCGGATATTTCCCGTCCAGCATCCGGGTACCGGGAGGAGCATGCTGCGTGATTCGCTCGAGGGGATACGGCTGCGTACCGGCCGGGCGCGGACTCATGTCCGGCTTTGGATCCAACATCACTTCCGACAGATTCGGTTCATCAAACGCTTCAATCCGAGTCGCGAGCGAGGTATCGCTCAGGATAAAAACCGGGGTGCTGTATTTGCGCGCGATACGGGCTGCCTCGATAGCGATATAGAAACAGTCTTCCACTGTAGCCGCCGCCAGAACGACTCGCGGGCTATCACCATGGCCGCCGAACACTGCTTGATGCAGGTCGCTTTGCTCGACATTCGTCGGTAGTCCCGTACTCGGTCCACCGCGCTGGACATTGATCACGATCAGCGGGATCTCAGCCATTGACGCCCAACCGATCGCTTCCGCCTTGAGCGAAATACCCGGACCAGCACTCCCGGTAACAGCCAACCATCCGGAATAAGAAAATCCCAGAGCCAGTGAAACCGCCGCTAGCTCATCTTCAGCCTGCACAAATAACCCGCCGTACTTCGGTAGCTCCGATCGCAGGGTCTCCATGATCGACGACCAGGGGGTGATGGGGTAACCAGCTCCGTACCTGACGCCGGCAGCGATCAAGCCGTAAGCCAGCGCTTGGTTCCCATCCATCGTTATTTGAGCGCGCTCTGATCTCCTTGGGCTGGGCTCAAACTCGTACAGATGAGTTAAAACATTTCCGACCGGATAAGCGTAACCGGCTTGAAAGGCAGTGATGGCGGTGTTGACCACACTTTCGTTCTTGCCGCCGAAGCGTTCACGAATCAGCGCCTTCAGTTTGTCGGCGTTTAGCCGGAAGATGCTCGCTAACAAACCGAGAACGAAAATGTTCTTACCTTTGTCCTTGGCCGTGCCGCCCAAAGCCTCAACCGTAAGTCCGGTAATAGGGACACCGACATACACGAACCGTTTATCTTCGAGGTTAGGCTGAACCTGATCAGAATCGTAAAGCAGGATGCCGCCTTCTCGCAGAAAATAAATGTGTTCATCGTAACTGTGCTGATAGAAAGCGACGAGAAAGTCGGCTTCATCGCCCGCTGAAAGCACTTCTCCGGACCCGATCCGAACTTGGAAGATCGATGGACCGCCCGAAATGGTCGACGGAATGGTCATGTAAGTCATGACCTCCTGAGCACTTCGTCCGGCGAGCCGGGCTAGGAACGCACCGGCGGTCTGGATACCATCTTGCGAATTGCCAGCCAAACGGATGACAGCATCACGAATATGCTCTGGTCGCAGGTCGGCACGTCCTGCGGATGTCGGAGTAGCCGATTCAGGCAAAACTGGGGAGGAACTCACGGTTGTGGGGTTTGGGAACGCTAATAGAATAGATGGGTTCTTGTCAACGTGGAGCGCGTTTCAGCTTCCGCCGCGCCATCGCAAAAGAGGAATAGCCGCAAAAAGGCGCAAAAAACGCAAAAAGGGTAAGGCGAAAACCCGACTCCGCAAAGCCTACGTCGCGGCCAACCTCGAGGCGTGACACGATGCAGAACGGGGCCGCGCCAAAGCGAAGCGGCGGCGGGTCTCGGCGGGCCCTAGTGGTGCCTTGCAAATTAATCGTATCCGCGCCGTGGGTGTAACAGGGTCGAAGACGATTATCTTTTTTTCTGCGCTTTTTGCGCCTTTTTGCGGCTATTTCTCTGGGTTTCTCTCACGCCGCGTGTACCGCCTGCACCAGATTCGTTAGCGATTCCTTGGCATCGCCGTAAAGCATCTCGCAGTTTGGCTTAAAGAAGAGAGGATTAACCAACCCGGAAAAACCTTTTCCCTGCCCTCTTTTCAAGACAACCACGGTCTTGGCTCGGTCCACTTCCAGGATGGGCATACCGGCGATGATACTCTTTGGATTATCCCGGGCGTCCGGGTTAACCACATCGTTTGCGCCAATCACGACCGCAACATCCGTGCTCGGAAACTCTGGATTAATCACTTCCAACTCTTGCAATTGCGAGTAGGGAACATTCGCTTCCGCCAACAAAACGTTCATATGCCCGGGCATCCGTCCGGCCACGGGGTGAATTGCGTATTTCACCGTCACTCCCCGTTCTTCCAATGCATCGGCGAGCTGCCGCAAGACATGTTGCGCTTGCGCGGTGGCCATGCCGTAGCCCGGCACAAAGACAGCTTGGCGCGCATACGCAAGCAGAATGGCTACGTCTTCGATATTGGTGGCATGCATCTCACCGTTGCTCGCGGTCACGGTTTCAGAAACACTGCCGAAGGCCCCGAACAGCACATTCGTGATCGAGCGGTTCATCGCTCTGCACATCACGATCGAAAGAATAAATCCCGACCCACCATCCAGCATTCCGGCAATGATCAGGACGTTGTTACCGATGACCATCCCGGTAGCGGCCGAAGCCAGACCGGCATAAGAATTGAGGAGTGCGATCACGACGGGCATGTCAGCGGCTCCAATCGGCAATACGAGCAACACGCCAAAGACAAATGACAGAAACAACATCAGATAGAAGAGCTCAGCGCGACCGGGAAAAACCAGGAGCAAAATAAAACAAAGGATCGTTATCCCTAATAGGGACAGATTAAAGATATTCTGGCCTTTGTATGTTAGCGGCGCCCCCGGCAACACTCCTTGCAGTTTAGCGCACGCGATCAGACTGCCGGTGGTAGTCAATGAACCAAGCAAAACCTCAAAACTTAACGCTGGCATCTTGATCGGACCGAGGCCGGCGCCATGAAGATAATATTCGGAGACACCCACGAGAGACGCCGCCAATGCACCAAAGGCGTGGGACAATGCGGTCCGCTGCGGCATGGCCGTCATCGGCACCATTAGACCCATGGGCACCCCTATCGCCGAACCGATCAATAACCCGGCTAAAATCCACTCGTAACTAATGATTTCCCGATTTACCAGCGTACCTATAATTGCCAACAACATCCCCACCTCGGCCAGATGCATACCGCGCCGGGCTGACTCCGGGTGGCTTAGTCCGCGCAGTCCGAGAACAAAAAGAACGGACGCGACGATATAGCTGAGCTCAGTAAAGAGAGTGCGAGGATCCACAGATCATTTCTCCTTTTTGGATGGCTGCCCCTCGCGGCGCTTAAACATTTTTAACATCCGATCTGTCAGGATGAATCCGCTCACCACGTTGGTAGTGGAACAGATCACAGCGCAAAGGCCGAGGATCGCGCTCACCGTAGTCTGGTGAGCGCCGGCGGTCACTAACGAACCTACCAATGAAATGCCGGAGATTGCGTTAGTAGCCGACATCAACGGGGTGTGTAACAGGGAGGGAACCCTGGAAATAACCTGGTAGCCGAGAAAAGCCGCCAGAATCAGGACATAGAATGTCGCCAGTAAAATTTCAGGAGCCATAGCTCGCTAATTGAGTGTTGGGGGGATTGGTGTCCTCGCAGTTGGAGGCGCGTTCCGTAGCTTGTTCGAAGTAATCAGTAATCAGTAAGTCAGTAATCAGAGGTCGTATCCTTTTCTTGGCTATCGGCTATTGGCTATTGGCTATTCGCAGCGCGCCCAGTGTTCGGCCCGTTCTCAGCGCAATTTGTCATCTGTCATCTGTCATTTGTCATTTCACGCTGCGCCGCCGTACGCTGCCTTGATCGTTTCGTTTACGATCTGGCCGCCATGCGTTACCACACAGGCCTTAAGGATTTCGTGATTGAGATCCAGACCGAGGCTCTTGGTCTCTTTGTTCCAAAAGTGCTGCACAAAGGCGCAAAGGTTATTTGAGTACATCTCGCTGGCATGACCAGCGACTCGGCCCGCGAGATTGGAGAACCCGATAATCTTGACTCCATTCACGGTGACTTCCTGATCCCGCACAGCGCCTTCCACGTTGCCACCCGTCTCAATGGCCGTATCAACGATCACGCTTCCGGGACGCATTTTACGCACCATTTCCGAGGTGATGATCACAGGAGCCCGTCTTCCAAAAACTTGCGCCGCCGTGATCACGATGTCGGCTAAGGCGACATGCTCAGCCATGAGTTGCCGTTGCTTTTCCAACTGCTCCGGCGTCAGCGGTTTAGCATACCCACCCGCAGTTTCGCCGGTCTCACCCAAATCGAGTTTTACAAACTTCGCTCCCAACGATTTCACCTGATCCTCCACCACGGGCCTGGTATCAAAAGCTTCCACCCAAGCTCCTAAGCGTCGCCCGGTCGCGATAGCCTGAAGGCCGGCCACCCCAACGCCAATGACGAACACCCGTAACGGTTTGATGGTACCGGCCGCCGTCGTCATCATGGGCAGAATGCGGTTGATGCCGGCCGCAGCCAGGATGACTGCCTCGTAGCCGACCAGATTCGCTTGTGAACTTAAAACATCCATCGGCTGCGCGACCGTGACCCGCGGAATCATTTCCATGCTGATAGCGGTAACCTGCGCTTCTGCTAAACGGCGCACGAGTTTCTCCTCGTTAAAGGGATCAAGCAGACTGACGTGCACTGCGCCTGGCCTTAAGTAGGCAACTTCTTCAATCGGCGGTTTCCGAAGTCGAAGAATCAACTCTGCCTGTTTCAGCGATGGCAATCGATCTGAGCTCACCCGAGCTCCGGCCTTTTCGTAATCCCCATCCGTCCAATTGACAGAGGCGCCAATCCCCTTCTCCACTTCGAGCAGCGCTCCTAGCTTGGCGAGCTTGGCAATCCCACCGGGTGCGATCGCGACCCGCGTTTCGCCCGGATAAACCTCCTTGGGAAGAAAGATTTGCATGATCTTTCAGCGGTCGGCTGGCTTCCGGCTACGACGGTAAAAAACCGCGAATAAAGAACGGCCAGCGGGCCGGCCTGGCGGAGCTACCACAAGCGCGAAGATCATAGTTTTGGGGGGAGTTCGTTTGGATGATGCCCAAATATTCGGGAAACATCAAGTGCCAGAGAGGCCCGCGAAGTGGACTTAGTGGACGAAGTAGACCTTGTGGACCGAGCGGATACTCTCGATCCCGCGCTTGCTAACGTCCACTCAGTCCACTACGTCTACTCCGTCCACTAAGTCCACTTCGCGGCACGCCACAGAAATGAACATCCGCGACGCCGTACTAGCGCTCCTACTTACCGAAGTCGTGGAGGTCGCAGTTGCGGTCTTCTTAGGCTACCGGCGTCCCAAAGAGATCATCGCTGTCATTCTGGTAAACCTGCTTACAAATCCCAGCCTCAACTTTCTTCTTTTCCTAAACGACTATTACGGTGTGGTTCAACGCGGATGGCCGCTCATTCTGCTTTTGGAGGCAGCGGTTATTTTGATCGAATGGGCTCTGTTGGTATTCGCTCTCCACGAAAACCAGAAGTCACTGCTGGGATTATCTTTCGTCATGAACACTTGTTCCTACCTGACCGGAGTCCTGATTTTTGGTTCGTGACGTGGCTGTATCTCGTTTGACGGATAGTTCGAACTGAGCGATCGAAGCGATTTAGATTCTCTCTAGGCCTCGATGACTTCACCAAGCAGTCCCCGGATTCTTCTAGTTGAAGACGAGGTGCAGACCGCCACCGCAGTTAGCAAATCGCTGGAACAAGAGGGATTTCAAGTTTCCTGGTCACCTAACGGCAGCGGCGGTCTGCGACTGCTGGCGTCGAACGCATTCGATGCTGTCATTCTCGACTGGATGGTTCCCGAGCTGAGTGGTCTCGATTTACTGAAAAAGCTGAGGAAAGAAGGAAAGAAAGTGCCGGTCCTCTTGCTGACCGCGCGGGACGCGGTCGAAGACCGGATCCGCGGATTGGATACCGGCGCAGATGATTATCTGGTGAAGCCGTTCGCTTTAGCGGAACTGGCGGCTAGAGTCAGGGCCCTGGTACGGCGCGGTCTAAATCTTGGTGATACACCTAGAATCTGGAAGATCGATGGCCTGGAGGTCGACGAATACGCTCACTCCGTTAAGCGAGAAGAAACCGTTATCGCGTTGACGGCAAAAGAATGGCAAATCCTCGTGCTGCTTCTCCGAAATGCGAATCGCGTCGTGAGCCGAGAGACGTTGGCTCATGAGGTCTGGCCCGGCATGAACCGGGCGACGCCGCTGGATAACGTTATCGATGTCCATTTGGCCAATCTGCGCAGAAAATTGGAGGATGGACAAACCGGGCGATTGATCCAAACGATCAGAGGCGTCGGTTTTCTTTTGCGTTCGGCTCAATCGTGAAAACTTGGTGGCATCAACGGTCACTTCGATTCCGGCTGACAACAGCTTACGCCGCGATTTCGGCCGCCGCGTTATGCTGTTTGGGTTCGATCTGTGTCTGGCTCCTCCAATTGAGACTGAAGGGACAGCTCGATGAAGATCTGCGCGAGGACTACGATGCGATCGAGGTTGGACTAAAGGTAGATGCCGCCGGCCACTTCGATTGGAGCGCAGTTCCACCGCCCGGAAAAGAGGGACAACATGAAGAGCGCGAAGGACCGCGATTTCAGATTTTGTCGTTGAACGGTGCAGCGCTGTTTTCCAATGGTCAGAGCGTTGCGTTTGACCCGAAAACGCCGGTGCAGCCTTACAGCACGCGCTACTTCTCTGCTTCGATACCGGGGACTGGGCCCATCCGAGTCTATGAAAAGACCATGCGGAGCGGCGGCCAGGACTACATCGTCCGGGTAATCGAACCAGCGACATTGCGGCCGGTCAGTGAGCTGGCGGAAGTGCTCGCCATCGGCTTGCCTCTCACAATATTGCTGGCTTCAATCGGCGGCTACTTTGTGGCTGGCCGCACATTGGCGCCAATGGCTCAGATGGCTGCGCTAGCTCGCCGAATCACCGCCGATTCACTGTCGCAACGTCTGCCGGTACCGAACCCTCACGATGAGATCGGGACGCTGGCAACGATCTTTAATGAGACGTTCACGCGTCTGGAACAGTCTTTCAACGCTCTGCGTCGTTTCGCCGCCGACGCATCCCATGAACTTCGGACGCCCGTCGCCGCGCTCCGAGCGATCGGCGAAGCCGCACTGCAGACGCACTCCGACGACCCGGTTCGTCTCGCGGAGACGATGGGCCAGATGTTGGAAGAATCTCGCCGGCTTACCAATTTGATCGACGCTCTCCTGGTTTTAGCCAGAGCGGATAGCGGCCGGCTGCCTATGTCGCTTGAGCCCATCAACCCGATCGCGCTTGCGACCGAGGCTCGAGAGCTCGTCGGTGTTCTCGCAGAAGAGAAACAACAGGAAATTAGCGTCAAGACCCCCGATCTCCCTGTTCCCAATGTAATGGCGGACCGAGAGCTGTTACGCCTCGCTCTGCTGAACCTACTGGATAACGCCATTCGCTATAGTCCGGCCGGGACATCGATCACCATGGCGGTGGATTCCGAAGGCAGTGCGATTGCCATTGATGTGATCGACCGCGGACCAGGCATACCGGCCAGGCACCAGGAGAAAATATTCGAGCGGTTCTATCGGGTCGATGAAGCGCGATCGCGGGCCACCGGCGGGGCTGGGATCGGGCTCGCGGTCGCTCGATCAGTCCTGGAGTTGCAGCATGGTTCGCTTCGAATGACCAGCCAAGAAGGCCAAGGCAGCACGTTCCAAATCCGGTTGCCGGCAGCGCGGTAGGGATGAGCTCCCGCTCATCCGTTGGGGGCGATGGGATTCTGGGGCGAGGCTCCCGGACGGCCGCCACCCTTTCGCAGCGCCCCTGGCTAAATCGAACGAGCAGCGCAAAGGGCCGATACACGCGCCGACTTGTCCGACGTAGCTCTGTGCATTCTAAGCTCAGTCGTGTTCTAGCTTGCGAAGTCGGAGCCGCGAAGGGCCCAGCATGTATTCCGGCTTTTAGGATCGTCCCGAGGCCCTACAATCTATCTCCACTGCAGTACTGTATCTGGGTGATGGCACGCCCGGGGCGACGAAATTCCCCGTCGAATTCTCATCCCTAGCGAATGCTCTTAAGGAACTCTTAAGTAGCGAGAATAGCCGGTCCGATCTCTTGGTATGCAAAGTGTTCACCAGCCGTCGGCGTAATAGCCTTTTGACCATGAGCATTCTGCTAACGCTGAGTAGCTGCGCGGTTTATAATCCAAAACCCCTTACTGACGATGCGGTCACCCGGGAATTGCGGCCGAAGTCGTTGAATGAATTACGTGTCCTGGCCACCCAAATCAATCATCCGACCTTACAGCCCGTCCGGCTTGATCCCGGTAGCGGGATCACGCCCACGGAGGCCGCCATCATCGCAGTACTCGCTAACCCCAAACTGCGCGCCGAGCGGAACCGGCGCGGACTAGCCCAAGCCCAACTAATTCAGGCAGGAATTTTGCCCAACCCCTCGCTCTCCTACAACATTGATCCAGTCACCGGCGGAAATACTCACGGTACCGTAACGGCATACGGTGTCACCGCCAGCTGGGAAGTGACTTCACTGATAACGCGACCGGCAAAAGTAAAGGCGGCTAAACAAAACGCCGAATCCGTGTCCCTGGATGTCGCCTGGGACGAATGGCAGACCGCTGATGCAGCAAGAATCGCTGTCTACCGCCTGGTTGCGCTGGAGGAAGAATTGGCAACCGCGAAACAGATCCAAGATTCCGCGCAACAGGATGCCGAACTGTTGCGCAATGCCGTGGCTGCACACAATAAAACCGAGCTGGATTTGGCGACCGCCGAGTCCAGCCGAGTCGATGCGGAGAGTACGACGCTGGCAACCGCGCAAGAACTCGAAAAACAACAGCTGGAATTGCGGCGATCCCTTGGGCTTCCACCCGACGCCAAGCTCACCATCAGAAAAGGAGTCACCCTCCCGACTCGTCTCAACGCGCCTTCGCAGGCCGCATTGCTCGATGGGTTACCGCAAAGTAGACTTGATCTTTTGGCCTTGCAGAAGGGCTACCAAAGTCAGGAAGAAACGTTGCGAGCTGCGATTCTGGCCCAATTCCCAAAGATCTCTTTCGGTCTTTCCAAGGCGAGCGACACCACCAACGTTCATACCGCGGGCATTGGCGTCACCATCGATATCCCGGTCTTTGATCGGAACCAAGGAAACATTTCTATCGAAAAAGCGACTCGCCAAAAACTATTCGATGAATACACCGACCGGGTGTTCGAAGCTCGAGCAGATATCGCGACCGCGCTGGCCGCGATTCGGTCGCTAAACGTCCAGATCAACACGGTCGAATCCGCGGTCCCGATCGCTCAGCATCTTCTCGATACGGCCAGAGAAGCTTTTCAACAGGGAAACACTGACGTTATGAGCTATGAGCAAGCCAGGCGAGAGTACAACAACAAACTGCTGTTGTTTATCAAACTGAAAGAACAGCTCATTCAAGCTAGATCTGCACTCGAGATCGCCTGCGGGCGAATTATACCTACATTGAACCGGGGAGAGAATAACTAAACGGTGAAACTTCGTTATTTAATCCCCTTCGTTTTGGTGGTCGCTATCGGAGTCAGTTTCTGGATTTTTACCAGATCGAATGCTGCCAAGCCGCCGGGCGAAGAAGAATCATCCGAAAAAGCGACTCAAGTTCAGCTCGGCACGATTGAGAAGAAACCCATTACGGAAGCCGTGAGTGCCTTTGGAACAGTTGTGCCTGTTCCCGGAAAGATGGTCTCACTTAACCTTCCGTTTGAGTCCGTGGTTCGACACGTCCTGGTGACCCGCGGTCAATCGTTCCAGGCGGACGACCTGCTGATCCAGATCAACGCCAGTCCCGGTGTCCAACTTCAGTTTCGTCAGGCGCAGCTGACCAAAGATTTAACGCAGCGCGAGTTGGCGGAGGCCGAGAAACAATTCGGGCTGAAGCTCGCCACCAATAAAGATCTAAATGAGGCGCAAAAGGCGGCCCGCGACGCGGAGTTGACGGTCGAGAGCCTACAACAACAAGGGGTTAACACCATCACCGAATTGCGAGCCAAGTCTGCAGGTTACGTAGACAAAGTTAACGTTCAGGACGGGCAGATTGTGGCAGCCGGAACCGCTCTAGTGGACCTGATCGGCAAGGAAGACCTGGAGGTCAAGTTGGGCGTTCGGTCGGATACCGTGAGCGACATTGAGGCGGGTCAGCCGGCGTCTCTCGATATCGATTCAGCGTCGGCGGGAGACCCGATTCCCGGACGGGTCCGGGTCGTCACCCACGAGGTCGACCCCACCACCGGACTGGTCGAGGTCTTTGTCAGCGTAAGCCCTGACCAGCTCTTATTGATCGGCGCTTATGTCCACGGAGAGATCGAGACTCGAAAAGAGGACGCTCTGGTCGTTCCGAAGAGCGCGGTTCTTCCGGAAGATGAGAATTTTTACCTTTTCACGGTCGCAAATAAGAAGGCCGTAAAACATACGGTTAAGGTCGGTATCCAAACTCCCAACGAAGTAGAAATACTCGCACCCGATCTGAAAGCGGGAGATGAGGTGGTGACGGTAGGAAACTACGAGCTGACCGATGGAGCGGCCGTTGAGGAAGAGGGCCAGAAATGAATCACTGGGCTCGTAAGCATTATCGTTCTGTCCTCTTCTGCTTTGCGGCGCTCGCCATCACAGGCATCATGAGCAGCGTCAGCCTTCCGGTTGCTCTCTTTCCTCAGGTGAGTTTTCCTCGCATCCGGATCGATCTCGATGCTGGTGATCGTCCGGCCGAGCGGATGGAGCTGGAGGTTACCCGGCCGGTGGAGGAACTCATTCACTCGGTTCCGGGCGTGAAAAGCGTGCGCTCTTCAACCAGCCGCGGCACGGCTGAAATTTCAGTTTTTTTTGATTGGGGACAGGACATGGTTTCCGCTCTGCTTCAGGTCCAGGCGCAGATCAACCAAGCGATCAACTCGTTGCCGGCGGGAACCACTTTCACCGTGGAGCGGATGGATCCGACGGTGTTCCCGGTTATTAGCTATAGCCTGACATCGCCGACTCGTTCACTGGTCGAGCTGCGTGATTTGGCCTACTACACTTTTCGCCCGCCCCTCTCGACGCTACCGGGCGTGGCCAAGGTCCAGGTTCTGGGCGGACGCCAAGAGGAATACCGAGTCGTAGTCGATCAGGGGAAAGCTTTGACCCGAGGCCTGACTTTGTCCGACATCGCTAATGCTCTGGCAGCGTCCAATGTGTTGGTGGCGGTCGGCAAGTTGGAGGAATACGACAAACTTTTTCTGATTATTTCAGACACGCGCTTAGGCACAATTGAGGATGTAAAGCACACTGTCTTGCGCGCGAATACGACCGGGGTCGTTCAACTCCAGGATGTCGCCACCGTTCAGGACACGACCGCGCCACAGTGGATTCGGGTAACTGCCGATGGCCGTGACGCCGTGCTATTTCAGATTTATCAGCAGCCCGGAGGCAACACCGTGCGCATCGCCGCCGCGGTGAAGGAGAAGCTCGCCGAGATGCAAAAGCTGGTGCCGTCCGGCGTCAAAATCGCAAGTTGGTATGACCAAAGTGATCTCATTCTGGCATCAGCGGACAGTACTCGAGATGCCATTCTGATCGGGGTAGTGCTCGCGTCTCTGGTTCTTTTGCTCTTTCTGCGCAGCTTTAAAGTCATGTTGGTCGCGATGCTCTCGGTTCCGGCGACCTTAGCCATTACGGTCCTGGTCCTCTCATTGCTGGGAATGAGTTTTAACATCATGACGCTTGGCGGTATCGCCGCTGCGGTCGGTCTAGTGGTTGATGACTCCATTGTCATGGTCGAACACATGGTCCGTCGGATGAGGGAGAGCCCTGAAGGCGATCATACGGTCCGGCTGCAGGAGGCCGCAGCGGAGTTCGCCCGGCCGCTGGCCGGGTCATCAGCAGCGACCATTGTTATTTTTGTCCCCCTCGCCTTTCTCTCCGGTGTGACCGGCGCCTTCTTCAAGGCTCTCTCCCTGACGATGGCTGCCGGCCTGGTCATTTCTTTTCTCATTGCTTGGTTAGTCATACCGATCCTCTGCGTTCGTTGGATGTCTCACCGCGACGCCTTGATTCACGAGCACGGCCGAATCAGTAATTGGATACACGATAGATATCGCTCACTCTTGTCCGGCATCCTGGAGCATCCGTGGCGGGTGAGTCTGATCATTCTGCCTTTAATTGCGGCCGGCTGGTTTGCCACCCAATCCGTGGGCTCCGGCTTCCTTCCGAGCATGGATGAGGGAGGATTTATTATCGACTATAAATCACCGCCGGGAACCTCATTGGCGGAGACCGATCGCCTTCTCAGGCAAGTCGAACAGCTAATCCGGGAAACGCCGGAAACCGCGACTTATTCACGAAGAACCGGCCTCGGCCTCGGCCAAGCGTTTGATGAGCCAAATCGGGGAGACTTCTTTGTCCGATTAAAACCGCCACCCCGACGAAGTATTGAGCAGGTCATGGAAGAAGTCAGATCCAAGATCGAAGCCGAGGTTCCGGGCTTAGAGATTGAAACCGCCCAACTCATGGAGGACTTGATCGGCGATTTAACCAGTGTTCCGCAGCCCGTCGAGATTAAGCTCTTCTCCGAAGACCAAAAACTCTTGTCCAAACTGGCTCCGCAGGTCACTGACGCGATTTCCAAAGTACCGGGATTGGTGGAGATTAAGAACGGGATCGTTCCCGCTGGCGACGCGCTCACCATCCAAGTGGATCGTAGCAAAGCTGCCTTAGAAGGAGTCGATCCGGACACGATCTCTAAGACCCTGGAGAGTTATATCGCTGGAAATGTCACGACCTCGATTCAACATGGGCCAAAGCTGATCGGCGTACGCGTCCGCTTGCCTGATTCACAACATGAGACTCGACAGCAAGTGCGTGATCTCTTGATGCGCGCCCCGGACGGGCACCTATTTCCGCTCAGTCGCGTTGCGACTATTACAGCAGAGACGGGGCAACCCGAGATCTGGCGGGAAGATCTCCGCCGCATGGCGACCGTAACCGCCCGCATCGAAGGACGCGATCTCGGTTCCGCGGCCGGCGATGTGAAAAAGGCCTTGGATCGCTCGGGCCTTTTACCGAAAGAGGTCCCCTATGCGCTAGGAGGATTATATGAACAGCAACAAATCGCTTTCCAAAGCCTGACCACTATCCTGATCGCCGCGGTCGTCTTGGTGTTCGCCTTGCTCTTATTTCTCTACGAAAGCTTTCGGGTGGCGCTGGCCATGCTGATTACCACCCTGCTGGCGATTGCTGGCGTTTACCTCGGTCTTCTGCTCACTGGAACCGAATTTAACATCACATCCAGAATGGGGATGACGATGATAGTCGGTATCGTGACTGAGGTCGCTATTTTCTATTATTCCGAATATCAAACTCTGCCGCCGAGCAGTTCTCGATATATCGAGGCCGGTATCAACCGGATGCGGCCGATCGCCATGACCACGTTCGCCGCCATTCTCGCTTTGCTGCCATTAGCATTGGGATTCGGCCAAGGAGCAGCGATGCTTAAACCGCTCGCGATCGCGATCATCTCCGGTCTGCTTTTCCAGTTGCCTTTGGTGCTGGTCGTATTGCCCGCCCTGCTTGCCCTTTTCCGAACCCATAGAGTCGGGAAGGACCGCTAGGGATGGGCCTATGCCCATCCCTACCGCGCTACCGGCGCTCGACTTTTCTCGATTTTTCGTTTTCGACCGGTGAAGCCGTCAATGTCTCCTTCGTCGCAATCCGTCGCCCGTCGCCAGTATCTTCATAGGCTCCGGTAGTAACCCATCACTCTGAGGTGAGTCGCCTACGAGGCTCCGAACTGATTGTTTTATGCTGGGGACTGGTTGCAACAGGGTTACAAACCACCAAAGAAGAATCAGTTGTTTACAGACCACGAATATCGGGACCAGCCAATCACCCAAGAACTGCAGCCAACCAGTGGCTTGCTCCGGGATAAAAAGGCTTATCAGGCCAACCGGGATACCGACGAACAAGATCACCGGCACAGCCGGACGCCTCCGCGGGTGACGAAGTGCAGCTAGTGCGAAAAAGCCGTTGGCCGGCAATATCGAAAACGAGCCAATGATTCCGCATAACACATCGATAGCCCCGTAGCCAAAACCGAACGGCTCTTGGAAGTAAAACGGAAAAGATGGACCCAGCGAAGACTTTATCTCGATGAGAATGCTGCAGCTGAGGGCAAGAAGACCAATTAGGCTGGAAACGAACCCGGCGATAGCAAAAGGGCGGTTGTCGGTCGCCAACAGGGACGCTAATACCCCATAAAAGCAGATTTCGAGGACGTTATGAAACAGCATCAGCCAAAGTGAAGCGCTGTATAGCAGCGGTGAGGCCCTGTAGACGTCAGGACTATCGTTTGGCGTTGCAATGGTGGCCGTAATGAGTGAGGCGGCCATCACCGCCACCTCGAGAGACGCTACGACGCAACCGAATCGCAACAGGCGCGTCTTCCAGTCCATATAAGAAACCTGCCTATTTTAGCAAAGGACTAGCGTTCGCTCGATAGCAAAAGCAAAACTCTTTATGTAGTCAGTCTACTTAGTAGGATAATTATAGAAAATATGACAGCGAACCGAACGGAAAGCCTTGCCTCCTCACTTCTGGCCGTTTTCATTGTCCTTCGACGTCAAAAATATTGTTTCCCATGAACACTATCGCCAACCGCGCCGCTGGCGCCGTTCTAGGAGCCCTAATCGGGGATGCGTTGGGACTCGGTCCTCACTGGTACTACGATCTCAATGAATTGCACCGGGAATACGGAGACTGGATCAGTGATTATACTGATCCCAAACCAGGCCGTTACCATGCCGGATTGCGAGCCGGCCAATTGGATCAAACCGGTCTATTGATGGTCATGTTGCTACGCTCGGTGATCGAACACCGAGAGTATGTGGAAGAAGATTTTACGCGTCGGGTCGACGAAGAACTGTTTCCGTTGCTTGATGGAACACCAATGAATGGTCCTGGAGGATACAGCAGCCAATCGATCCGGGAAGCGTACCGGCGCCGGGTCCAACAGAAGAAAAGCTGGAAAGAAACGGGCGGGCACGCCGACACCACCGAAGCCGCTGAACGCGCAATCGTCCTGGCGGCGCGCTACGCCAAAGAGCCGGAAACCGTAGCCCGTTTCGTAGCCAGCCATTGCCTTCTAACTCAGGCCGATGCAGCGATCGTTGCGATGTCGACCGCTTACAATTGTGTTGTGGCGGCGTTAGTGCGCGGTGAACCGTTCGACGAAAATCTGTCCGACAAATTGATGTTGCTGGTAAAGCAAGGGCGCCTCCCTTTTCATGCCGTCACCAGTAATGATCTCGGCGTCCCTCGCCCCGGCGATCCAGATCCGCCTCGAGCAGGCAAGTTTTCATCACCGGACGCGTTGTTGACCCCGTCTTATATGGCCGAAGCAGCCCGGGATCCAGGGATTCGCATCGAACCCGCCTGGAAGGCTTCTATCGTGTACGGAATGCCGTGCGCCATTTACCATCAATTACCGGCTGCGTATTATCTCGCTGCCAGATTTTCGGATAACTTCGAACTCGCGGTTCTGCATGCCATCAACGGCGGCGGCCAAAACATGGCACGCGCTTGTTTGACCGGCGCCCTGGTAGGAGCACAGGTCGGATTAACGGGCATTCCTAAGCGGCTAATCGAAGGACTCCAAGGACACGAAGAATTGGTTTCTTTGTGCCAGACACTTGGGTATTTAGCGGACAAGTAGGGTGGGAACTGGCTGTGTAGAGGAATGTCGGGCTTGTCCCGATGGGACGATAGGGCCTTTTGTCCCGTAGGGACCGAATGATCGTAGCCAGGCAATTCATTGCCTGGAATCTGTTTTAAAAAAGGATCCGTCCCGTAGGGTACGGTGTGATCCGGGTAAGAGCGTTCGCTAACCGTCCAGAATGGAGCGACGCGGCAGCTCAACCTATCAAACCGTCCCTACGGGACGGGCCACCTATTGAAAATCTCCCAGGCAATAAATTGCCTGGCTACGATCATTCTGTCCCTCCGGGACGCAGAGCCCCTTCAGCATCCCTACCCGCTACGCGGGTGCACTTCGGACTTGGCGCAGTACTCCAGTACTCCAGTACTCCAACACTCCAGTACTCCAACACTCCAACACTCCATCACTCCATCACTCCATCACTCCGCGTGGCCGATTCTCGCTCCTTCTTCGGATGAGCACTGGCAACACCAATCCAGATGGTGTACAGACCCCGCACGCTTCTGTAACCCCCCTTCGCTATCATGTTTTTTAAACCACGAATTAACCGCCTTTTCGCAGCCGACGGTAAATGTTTTGATGTCGCAATCGATCACGGATTCTTTAATGAATCCGCTTTCCTGGCTGGGATCGAAAACATGCGTTCCGCGATCCAAACCGTTCTTTCGGCTGGTCCGGATGCAGTCCAGCTGACGGTCGGTCAAGCACCTCTCTTACAAGCGGTTCCCGGTAAACAAAAGCCGGCGCTGGTTCTTCGTACCGATGTAGCCAACGTCTATGGCAAGACGCTACCCTCTTATCTCTTCAGCCGGATGATCGATGACCCGGTTAAACAGGCGCTTCGTCTAGATGCGGCATGTTTGTGTGTGAATCTGTTTCTGCTTCCGGACCAACCGGAGGTGCATGCCGAATGCATCGAGAACATCTGTTTGTTGAAACCTATAGCCGATGAATACGGAATGCCGTTAATGGTTGAGCCGCTGGTCATGCAGGACAACCAGAAAGCAGGCGGTTACATGGTCGACGGTGAAATCGACAAGATCATGGGACTGGTACGCCAAGCGGTAGAACTCGGCGCTGACATCATTAAGGCTGACCCCTGCACTGATATTACGCAATATCATCGAGTGGTCGAGGTCGCCGGCGCTATCCCGATCTTGGTTCGAGGCGGAGGCAAAGCGTCCGACACAGAAATCATTGAACGGACGGTCGAGCTCATGCGGCAGGGTGCCAAAGGCATTGTGTACGGTCGCAACGTTATTCAACACGAGAAACCGGCGGCGATGACGCGCGCGTTGATGAGTATCGTCCACGAAGGTGCCGACAGCAAAATCGCCTGGAAAATCCTGAGCCAGGATTGAATCGATGAGCACGGAAATCCGTTTTGGTGTTATCGGTCTGGGGTTGATGGGGCGGGAATTTGCCAGCGCCGCGGCGCGCTGGATTCATCTGACTAATCTCAATGTGCGGCCGGTTCTGGTGGCTGCGTGCGACACCAACGATAAAGCTTTTGATTGGTTTCGCACCAATATCCCCACACTCCAATTCACCACCACTGACTATCATGCTTTGCTAGCTCGGCCGGATGTGGACGCCATCTACTGCGCCGTTCCACATCATCTGCATGCCCAGGTTTACTGCGATATCATCCAGGCCGGTAAACATCTACTGGGAGAGAAACCGTTTGGCATCGATCTCCCGGCCAACGAGAAAATCAACGATACCATCGTGGCGCACCCGAAAGTCTTTGTTCGTTGTTCCTCCGAGCTCCCCTTTTTTCCGGGAGGGATCGCCATTATTCGCTCGTTGCTGGAAGATGATTTCGGCGACTTTGTGGAAGTCGAAAGCGGATTGCTGCATTCCTCTGATTTGAATCCCGAGAAGCCGATCAATTGGAAACGGATGATCGAATATAACGGTGAGTATGGTTGTATGGGAGACCTCGGGATGCACGCTTTGCATGTGCCGCTACGCTTCGGTTGGTTTCCACACCGCGTACATGCTCAACTCACCAAGATCATAAAAGAACGGCCCGATGGCAAAGGGGGCATGGTACCGTGCCGCACGTGGGACAACGCGACCATCTTTGGCGAGGTCGAATTGCCCGGTGATCATCGTTTCCCGATCACCTTGCAGACGAAACGTATCGCCCCCGGAGAAACCAATACTTGGTTCTTGAAGGTAACCGGCACGAGACGATCGATGGCTTTCTCCACGAAATACCCGCGCACGCTTCAAGTGATGGAGTACAAACCAGGCGGAGTACAAGCGTGGCAGCACATCGATCTTGGCTATCAAAGCGCCTACCCCACAATCACGGGCGGGATTTTTGAGTTTGGTTTCACGGACAGCATCCTCCAGATGTGGGCCGCATTTTGCGACGAATTAGCCCACGGCCGGAATGGCATGCAACAGCCTTTTTATTGTGTCACCCCCCAAGAAGCGCATCAAAGCCATTTGATTTTTACAGAGGCACTGCGGTCGCGTGGGGATGGGTTTCGTTGATAACTAGGTTTTCCCGGAGGACCGTAAACCCAAGCTTCTCAAACATGGGCCTTGCACAGATGGAAGCCTCCACATAGACCCGGTTCTTGCCGAAGCTGAAACAGGTTTCAACCGCATGCCTCACCAGAGAGGTCATGATGCCACGTCTTTTGAACTTCGGATTGATATAAGCACAGTCGATATGGCCGTCCGGATCAAGTTCAAGAAAACCCGAAATCTCCGAATCGGTAACGGCGACAAAGGGACGCTTAAGTTCGCAGCGTTTTTCCCAGTGTTCATAATTCACTTCCCGTGAAGACCAGGCAAGACACTGCTCCGAAGAATAAACTTCGGAGGCAATTTCGTGAACGGCGCCGGTGAAGATTTCTGCAATGGCGGCATGATCGCCATGTTGAAATATTCGAATCATTTCTACAGCCACCCTGTGCGTGTGAGTAAAATTGTCAAAAAAGCGGCTTGGAAAAGCCGGTTTGCCCCGCCACTCGGCGGGGATGAAAAAATCGACGATTCCAAGCCGCAGAAACTGATTACTGACCCACTGATTACTGATTACTTTGCTTCCCACCTACCGCGTTATCGCTTTCCTCACCCCCGCCAAAGGCGCGCTATCATCAAAAACCACCTGTCCATTTGCCGCGTTCACCCCGAGCTTCTTCCACAGGGCGTCAAGATCGACGGTAACCGGTGTCGCTTTCATTTGCTCATAAAGCTCGTGCAAGACTGGAACGCCGGTAGCCTGGTCGCCGATGGCGATGGCGTGTTCTAGCGGCCATTCCGCCTGGATGTTACCTTCCGCTAACACCGCGCGCAAAGCGTCTTCGAGTCCCTTCTGGTTGTGGGTTCGTTCTCGAATCTGCACATCGGCTAACAGACAAAAAATTGCTCCTCCCCAATACGTACGCCCCCAAGTATGGGTATGGTCCAATCCTTGATCTCCTTTAGCCGGCTGCCCCTGCGGCATGTCGCGGATCATATCACCCCAGATTTTCTCCGGGGTGAGCTCACCAATCCGCGCTCTCGCTACTGGTTCAATGTAGACGGCTTGCCCTTCTTCGATCCAATGATGTTGATCCTCTTGAGTAGGAAACGCGAGATGCACCATCTCATGGGTTGTCACCCAGTCCTCAGAAAAATCAGCCGGCGTACTCTCCTTACCAACACTGAGCCTGATTCGGGCTCCGTTCCAGCCGAAAGCGCGGCCGCCGCTCACCCCTCTCCCGAAATTCAGAAAGACATCGATCCGCACTTCTCGGACCGGGTACCGGCGATAATAGTTAACGATCGCTTTCGCTGAGAGCCGGATCCGGCCAAGAACCATCTCCCGCAGAGAATCGGATACCGGCGAATTGAAGACGACATCGATCTCCGAGCCGGCAATCTCGAGTTTGGTCTCTTGAGCGGAAACGGTCATTGCGATGACGAGGCTAAGGGTGAGCAAGACCCATTTGGAGGAGAGCATCATTGGAGGTGAAAAGTGAAAAGTGAAAGGTCGGCCTTGGGTAGAGCGAGACTCCAGAACTAAGGAACCTCCATGCGGGTCCGATATTCCCAAGAAATGCGACGGCGCGCCTTTCACCTTTCACCTTTCACCTCTCACATCAGTTCACCACGTTCACCGGCGGTTTCCCGGTCAAATAGTCCGCAATCGTACGAACCGCACTGGTCCGGAGCTGCTGGCTTGCTTCCTCTGAATACCAGGCAATATGAGGGCTTAAGACCACGTTGGGTAAGTCGAGATACTCGCTGGGCACATCCGGCTCGTGTTCGAATACATCCAACCCTGCTCCTGATAACTTCCGTTCCCGCAGACCCGCTGCCAGAGCAGCGCTATCGATCAGGCCACCTCGGCTGACATTGATCAGAATGGGCTGACGCTGCATCCAACCGATCGTTTCCTGATTGATAAGGTGATGCGTCCGCTCACTGAGTGGGAGATGTAAGCTGATCAGATCAGCGCTTTGCAGAAGGGGCTGCAGATCGTGGGGGACGGCGCCGCGTTTTTCGATTTCTGCAAAATTGAGGCCCGGATCGTAAGCGGCGACTTCATGCACGAAAGGCTTAATTCGGCTAGCAAATTGGGCGCCGATCCGGCCAATCCCGATAACACCGACCTTTTGTTTGCTTAACCGCCGGATGGGCCATTCCGTCTGATAACCCCATCCCTTCTGCCTGACTTTGCGATCATAGGAAAGAATTCGCCGATGGACCGTAAACAAAAGCGCGATGGCATGGTTCGCTACTTCCTCCACCCCATAGTCTGGGACATTGCAAACTACGATACCGCGTTCCTGGCAAGCCGCGCCGTCAACCACGTCGAAACCGACCCCCAGCCGGACCACAATCTTGCAGCGTTTTAGATAGGAGACTGTTTGCCGGGTGATCGGCGTGGTGTCGGTCAAAATTGCATCGATCTCGTCAGCCACGGATGCAATGTCGGCATCGCTATTAGCTTTATATCGCACAAGCTCAATCCCAGTCCCTTTAAGTACGTTTTCCTCCAGATCGAGCTCCGGATAAGTCGGATTCAGATAGAAAAGCTTCATCGCAGTTTAATAATCGTCTATAAGTTGAGAGATACTGCTCAACTTATGTCTCTGCGGGAATACGCAAGAAAACGGAATTTCGAGCAAACATCCGAACCTAGTGATCGTTCGCGGGCCCGAAAGTCCAAGAAGCCACGGTTTGTCATCCAGAAACATGCGGCCTCCCGCCTGCACTATGATTTCAGACTGGAGATGGATGAAACCTTGAAATCCTGGGCTGTACCAAAAGGTATTCCCCTCAAAAAGGGAGAAAAACGACTCGCTGTCCACGTGGAAGATCATCCCCTGGCGTATGCCGACTTCGAGGGAACCATCCCGAAAGGCCAATATGGCGGCGGCACCGTGATGGTCTGGGATTACGGTACCTATGAACTTTCCGATCGGTATCCAAACAAAACCCTGGAGAGCGGCCAGCTACATCTCGTCCTGCACGGCGAGAAACTAGAAGGCGAATGGGGTCTGGTACGGTTGAAATCGGACAAGGACGAATGGCTACTGATCAAAGCCGGCTCTGACGCCAAACCGATTTCCGAAGAATTGGATGATACCTCGGCTCTTTCGAATCTATCAATGGCTGAGATTGCGCAGACCGAAGCCACTTGGGAGTCACGGCCCGCCCGGAAAAAAAAACGGCGTCTAAGTCTCGGTCCGGTTGAGATCCCAAAGTTTACAGAACCGATGAAGGCGAAGCCGGTAGCACAAGCTCCGCCAGGTGACTGGCTATGGGAACTGAAGTTTGATGGTTACAGAGCCATTGCCTTAAAAGGCGGAGACGAGGTACGGCTCCTGTCGCGAAATGAGAAAGATCTCGGGAAGAAATTTCCCATCGTGGTGGACGCCGTTGCTGAGATCGACTGCCGGGACGCGATTCTTGATGGCGAGGTGGTCGCATTGGATGAAGATGGCCGCCCCTCTTTCCAACTTTTGCAAGCTTATGAAAAAGGCGAGCAAAGGCCCCCTCTCTTTTACTATGTTTTCGACTTGTTACAGTTGGATGGAGTTGATTTGCGGTCTCGACCAGTTACGGAACGAAAAGAGATGTTAAAGGAACTCCTGGCCGATGCGCTAGAAACCATCCGCTATTCGGTTCCGTTTGATGCGCCGCTCGAAGATTTACTCGAACAAGCGAGATCGTTCGGCCTCGAGGGATTGATCGGCAAACAACCGGATTCTCGCTACGAAAGCGGACGAAGAAGCGGCGCCTGGATTAAGCTCAAGCTAATATTAAGCCAAGAATTTGTGATCGGCGGATACACCCCTCCGGCCGGTGGGCGCAAATATTTCGGCGCCATAATCGTTGGTTACTATTCCGGTGATGATCTCTATTTCGCAGGCAAGGTCGGCAGCGGATTCTCGGAGAAAACCCTGAAAGAACTCTATGACCAGTTTCAATCATTGGCCCGTGAGGATTGCCCGTTTGTCAATCTGCCGGAGAAGCGAAATGGACGCTGGGGCCAGGCGCTCACCCCGGCCGAGATGCGCCGTTGCCATTGGGTTGAACCAAAGCTGGTCTGCCAAGTCCAGTTCACCGAGTGGACGCAGGACGGTCTGCTGAGGCAACCTGTTTTCCTGGGCCTACGAACGGATAAAGAACCCCGTGAGGTGGTACGCGAATAGGCATGGCACAAAAAACGGTAGTTGAGGTTGATGGACACCGGCTCACGCTCACAAACCTGGACAAGGTTTTCTATCCGAAAGCTGGTTTTACTAAAGCGGACGTAATCCATTACCACGTCCAGATTGCCCCCTATCTGCTGCCCCATCTGCTCGATCGTGCGATCACGATGAAGCGGTACCCGGATGGGGTCGAAGGCGAATATTTTTACGAGAAAGAAGCTCCGTCTCATCGGCCGAAGTGGGTACAAACAACGAATGTGGCCAAAGGATCAGGTGGCGCCATCAACTACTGCATGATCAATGATTTACCTTCCTTAGTCTGGGTAGCGAACCTGGCCGATCTCGAACTGCACACCTTTCTGCATCGAGCGCCGGACGTTGATCGCCCCACTATGATGGCGTTTGACCTGGACCCAGGTCCACCGGCAGACATTGTGCTTTGCTGCGAGATCGCCCTGCAGTTGAAAGCGTTCTTTGATGAACTTGACTTGCAGTTGTTTGCCAAGACCTCGGGTTCCAAAGGATTGCAGGTCTACGTCCCGTTGAACACACCGACGACCTACGAAAAAACCAAGACTTTCGCTCGTACACTAGCTGAACGATTTGAAGCGGAGCATCCGAACAAAGTCGTCTCCAACATGAAAAAAAGCTCTCGCCAGGGGAAAGTATTTATCGATTGGAGCCAAAACGACGACCATAAAACAACCGTCTCGGTTTATTCTTTGCGAGCAAAAGAACAGCCGACGGTATCAACCCCCGTTTTCTGGGAAGAAGTCGCCCAGTCCGCCAAAAAAGGTCAACCCCTGAGCTTCACGTCCGATCAAGTGCTGGCTCGCGCGGAGAAACACGGAGATATCTTTGCCCCCGTTTTATCCCTGAAACAGAAATTGCCGGCCGTAAAGAAGATCTAATCCGGTAGGGATGAGCTCCCGACTACGCCAAGCGACTCGACTGAGCTCGCCGAAGTCCTACGTCGCAGCCGGCTCCGCTCATCCGTTGGTAGATGCCATGGTGTTGTCAGGCTGCCGAATCAACAGCAGCCTGACAAAGAATGAAAAACTACAAACTCAAGGCGGCACCAACCGCCATAAGCCAGGAACAGAAGGGCCAAAAGGGGTCAAAAGCAAAGCGAATCCTCATTGGAGTCGATGCTCACCTGGAGAGCTATCAGGCGGCGAGCAAGATCGATAACGGGGCGGTGGGAGTAGCGCAGAGCTTTCGCAGCAAAGAAGCCCTGTTG
>Ga0209647_1000654_pt1 | contig 31696 bp, 30 predicted proteins | sample GraSoi_2013_60cm_FD_185827 | JGI IMG/M metagenome (GOLD analysis project Ga0209647, IMG submission 185827) | Grasslands soil microbial communities from the Angelo Coastal Reserve, California, USA - Sample 9_17_2013_60cm (SPAdes) (version 2) | ecosystem: Environmental > Terrestrial > Soil >... | reverse complement strand
CCGGTCGAGCTCTGCCGTGCGCTCGTTTACCGCTACTCCCAGCTCTCGCTGCGCTGCCCACAGCACTTGTTCATGGCGACGGCGGGATTCTCCCATGGCCAGCAGGACAGTTGAAGCGGACAAAAAAAGCAGAATGCCGATGACCTGTGCCAGGCCGAAGACGCGAAGCGAGTGGATCGGAGGAATGAACCAGTATTGCGCTCCTAGGAGGGCAACAGCCACACTCACGATGGACGGGCCGATTCCGCAGTACCATGCGCAGAAAGCTACCGCGGGAAGGAGCGTGATGTACGGTACGTCCTCGCCTAGAAATGGATTTAATCCCAGACGGAGCAGTAAGGCCAGTAGAGTCGCGAACAGAGCGACGGCGTAACCCATTCCCGTCGTCTCTAAGATTTTGGTGGAGAGCGAAGTGTCGGTCGCCATAGTTTTACCCTTGCTGTGGAAAATCCGCAAAGCCAGCTTAGAAAAGGCCAGGAGTACTATGACGAAGCAGTAATAATGTTATAACGAGAATGCTGCAATATAAAGCGGAGTTTTTTGCTGGACAAAGTCGCGCCGATGTGGCCCGATACGATCGAATAAACACCACTTTTCTTTTCGAGTTGCGTAGAGTTGCGAGATAATTTTTTCACGACACGTAAACTATTGAAAATGCGGACCAACCAGGCCGCGCGGGTAGTCAAATCGAGGCTAAGCTGCTCGATCCGGCGACCCGCTCATTTTCGCCTCCAGATCGCGGATCCGTTCTTGCCTTTTAGAGTATTCGCTCCGTTCGTCGTCCGTCAGCCCTACATAGGTGTCGAGTTCCAACGCCTCGACTTGCTTTCGGAGAAGGTCGACAAACTCGGCCTTGAGCTCTTGGACGGATTCTCCCATTCGGCCTTTCCCCACGCATCGCTTTCGGCGGATCTCGGGCGAAGGGGCGCAAGTGGGATGTACCAAAGCGATAGAAAGTTGCCGGTGAATGGCCACTTTTAAATGGGTTTGTATAACGAGGGTTTATTTTTGAAAATTGAGCGAAATAACTGAGACTGCGCCAGTTCTCGTGCTTTTCGAGAAGTGGGCCTGCCGAACGGCCGGCTCCGCTTTACGCGGGCCCGATCTTCAGGCTAGATCCTTCGTCTTAAATCAAAGGTAGTTCGCGAATTTAAGCTAGCGGACAACCTATGTTCGTTTTTTCGCTGGATGGCAGTCGTAACCAGGCTGGGTTGCGCCGCCATTCTTCGTCGGCCTCCAATACCTGGAGTAGTTCCTGGATCGTGGCTACAAACCTGTCTGGGTCTTGTTCAACAATGGCCAACTCGCAAAGTTCTCTCCAGCGTGTCTTGGTTTCGCCTGGCAAGGTGTCACCTCCAAAGGAGTCACGTCACTTAGGCTCACAATTCTTCAGCCATGCTGCAAGTTGGCGGCACTTTGCCCCTTACAACCGCCCGCTTACAACGGGGATGAACGTATTGCACAGGAGCAATTATCTCGCCAAATCAGTTCCCGAAGGAAAGCCGCCTGCGACAGGGACTTGGCTAATGCCCATCTGATTTGACGTGGAAGATCACGGGGTAAAGTTTACCGGCGAGGCGGGCGAGTGCGCCTGGGGCGCACTCGCTCAAGCGAGTTAGGACAACTCGTCTTAGCACAACTCATCTTAGGACAACTCATCCGATCGCAGCTTCCGCGCGGCGTCACGCACAATCTGACTGCGGGCAATTATCGCCTTGGCATTGGCCGTCAGCGCATCGCGGTCGGGGAGCGCCGGCCTCTCCGCAATGAGCTGGTTGGTGTTATTTATGAACACCGTCAGAGTCTCGAGTCCAGCCTTCAGGCGATCGAATTGCTCGCTCTGAGCTGGAGTCAAGGTCGGCTGCATCCCTTCGAACCCGGAAACCAGGTTCTGCAGCGTGCGGGCCTGATCCGCCAGGTCGGCGGTTTGATAGGCGAGCGTCCTCCAGTCCACGGAATCGTTCCGAAGATAAGCTTCCATCTCCTCGGCCTGGCTCTGGGCGTCTGCCGCGACGCGGGCAATTTCAGTTAGATAAGAGCCAGGAGGACCGCTGACGATAGACTTGGGCTCCCCCGCCCAAGCAGCGGCGCAGACCAAGGTCACGAGCAACGAGCTAATAAACAATTTACGAATCATCGGTTTTTACCTCCTCGTCAGATTGACTGAAGTGGGGCTTGGGGGTCGTTTTCTTGACTCCCTACAAAAAGTTGATGCACCGGGGAAAGAAAAGGGTTTTCTTCTTTTCTGGTTACTTTAAGTACTTCCAGTTCAAGAATTTGAGGTACAACGAAAAGGCGGGTCGGCAGGAACTTAAACGGGTATGTACTGCATAACCCGGGGTTAGTCTTTACGCCGGCACATTACGCTGGCACATTACGCCGGCACATCAGGCCGGTACATCGCAACGATCAGCGAAGCAATCGAAGGGAGAGCAGGATAGAAGGCGACAAGGTCGAGGAATTCTATTACTGGTTGGGAGCCCAGGGACTCACCAGGCCGGCCGCAAGATAAGAGCGAGTGAGCCAGTTAACAGGGAAGTTACACGTGGAGTTCCTCGAGCACGTGCTGACGGCGGACCTTGATTTTGCTTTCGTCTTTTCGTGCCTGTGCAAGGTCATAGGCAAGCTGCATCCGTGACCACGTTTCCGGCGTGCTGCCAAACGCCTTCGAGAGCCGGATCGCCATCTGGGGACTAATCCCCGACTTGCCGTGGATGACATTGTTGAGCGTTTGCCGGGTGACGCCAAGGATCCCCGCTCCCACGGTGACGGACAGGCCCAAGGGTTCAAGACATGCGGTCCGGATACTACGTCTCGGGTGTGGTGGATTTTTCATCGGCATGGTGTTTGCTCCTTGAGGTGTTGCCTGCCTAGTAGTAGTCGGTTAGTTCAACGTTAAAGCTGCTCGGAAAGGATCCCCCGCCGAATCCCCTCAGATCGACTTCACGGGAATCGCCATCACATCATCCACCAGCCCAACGTCCTTCTGCACAAAAGGCTCAGCATAGGTGACGCCACCCATCATGCCGTAAAAGCGGGCCATGGATTCCACGCGCGCCCGAATCTCCTTCTGCGCTGGAAAGATTCCGCTGCCGGCTTCCTGGTCGGTGAACTGGGACTTGTAGGCCATTACCGAAGCGAAGCGCGTTTCAAATTGGCTGGTGATGTCCACGACAAACGTAGGGCGCACGTCGCGATACAGGCTGGCGTAAATAATTTTGAAAGGACGATGGGGGGAACCCTCCAGCGGCAACTTGGCGAGCCCCGATAGAAAGGCTGCTTCGTAGCCGAGAATCGAGGCGGTGTAGTGATCCGGATGGCGGCCCTCCCAGTAGGGAAGAATCAGAACGCGGGGACGCTGCTCTCTGAGTACGCGGACGACCTTCAGACGATTCTCCCAGGTATTTTCGACGCGGCCGTCGGGAATATCGAGCGCGTGGCGCCAGGAAACTTTGAGGATGCGCGCCGCCTCCGCCGCTTCGCGTGCGCGATCTTCGGCGGTGCCGCGCGTCCCCATTTCGCCTTGCGTGAGGTCGAGAATGCCGGTGCGGTATCCGCGCTCGGCCATCTTGAGTAGAGTTCCGGCGCAGGTTTGTTCTACGTCGTCACGATGCGCGGCCAGGGCAAGAATGTCGAGGGGCATAAATGGGTCGTTAGTGGTTAGTCGTTGGTCATTGGTCGTTAGTCGTTCGGGCCCTGGCGCCTATTGCTGCAACCGCAGCCAATCAGGATTCCGGAATGCCACCGACTAACAACCATCGACCAACGACCGTTCTCACGCTGCCGACTTCGTCGTCCGTCGATTCGCCAGCGCGAAGGCCAGTCCGAACATGAAGAGCGCAAACAGCACCAGCGTCAAAATCGACGCGGTCAGTGGAAACACGCTTGGCGCTTCAGGATACATCAGCCTGCGCAGGGCCTCGACACCGTAGGTCAGCGGATTGGCGTACATGAGCCAGCGAATCCATCCCGACGCTCCGGAAAGAGGGAAGAGCGCTCCCGAAAGCAGCCACAGCGGAATCAGAAATAAATTGATGATGGCGTGAAAACTTTGGGTTGAATCCATGGGCCAGGCGATGGTGAAGCCGAGCGCGGTCAAAGCGAATGACACCAGGAATACAGTGAGGACGATAAGGCCGAACGAGGCGAGAGTCATGTGCACACCGACGAGCGGCGCGAAGACGAGAAAAATCAACCCCTGAGCGGTGGCGAGAGTGGTACCACCCAAAACTTTTCCCAGAACAATGGCGGCGCGCGGCACCGGAGCGACCAGTACCGACAGCAGGAAACCTTCGTTGCGGTCTTCGATCACCGACATCATGGTAAAAATCGCGGTGAAGAGGACGATCATTACCAGCGTGCCGGGATAAAAATAATTCAGATAGTGCTGTTGGCCAGCGGCCTGTCCCGAACGAAATGACGTTCCGAACCCCGATCCGATCACGACCCAGAACAGGAGCGGAGAAACAATGACGCCGATCACTCGCGCGCGCTGGCGATAGAAGCGGATAACTTCACGCCACCAGAGGGTGAAGGCGGGCAAGAGGACTCCGGCGGATGGGGGAGCGGGGAAGGCCGCGGTTTGGGTGGACATTGGGTTTAGTTTAGCAGCGTTGGCGACTGCAAGGCCGCATCCAGGAACCGGAATTCTGTATCGCGTGCATTTCAGCTGAGGTAGGATGGGAAACCTCGTCTCATGGATGGCCGCGATTCCACTAACGGCTCACAACTCTCCCGCACGCTGACCGGCGTGCTGGTTTTGCTTTGGCTTTCCGTTTTTCTCAATTACATCGACCGCAGCAACCTTTCCATCGCAGCTCCGCAGTTGAAGAGTGAATTGGGACTCTCCGCTACGCAACTGGGAGTACTGCTCTCCGCTTTCTTCTGGACGTACGCGTGTTTGCAGATTCCAGCGGGCTGGCTCGTGGACCACTTCGACGTGAAGTGGATCTTCGCTAGCGGCTTTTTGATCTGGTCGGCGGCGACGGCGGCGACGGGAGTTCTGCATAGCTTTGCGGCTTTGTTGGCGGTGCGTGTCATTCTGGGCGTGGGAGAATCGGTCGCCTACCCGTCTTATTCGAAGATCATAGCGAACCATTTTCCCCTGGCACGCAGAGGTTTGGCGAACTCGATTGTGGCATCGGGCCTGTGTTTTGGGCAGAGCTTCGGAATGCTGTTTGGCGGAACGCTGATGGGCAGGTTTGGATGGCGTCCTTTTTTCGTGACGCTCGGCTTAGCCAGTTTGTTGTGGATCGGGCCATGGTCGATATGGATGCCGCGAGCGAAGGCGCACGCGGATGATGACGACAAAGGGAGTCCGGGGCTGCCGGAAATCGTTGCGCGGCGGGCCTGGGTGGCAACAGCGTTGGGGTTGTTTTGCATGAACTACGTAAACTATTTTCTACTCACATGGCTCCCGTTCTATCTGGTGCGAGAACGCGGGTACTCCATGAGCGGGATGGCGAGGGTGGGCGGAGCGATGTTGCTGACAGCGGCGCTTTCCGCCATCGCCAGCGGCAGGCTTTCCGACCGCTGGATTCGCAATGGCGCAACCACCACAGGGGTGCGCACGGGATTCATGGTGGCTGGAGGTCTCGCGACCGGAGCTTTTCTTGTGGCCGCCGTAGTTGCGCCTCGGTATGTCTCGGTTGGACTGTTGATGCTGGCGGGTATCGGTTTTGGGATGTGCAGCGCCAACGTTTGGGCGATCACTCAGACTCTTGCCGGACCTCGGGCGGCCGGCCGTTGGGCGGGATCGCAGAACTTCATCGGAAACCTTTCAGGAGCGGTGGCGCCCGCGCTCACCGGCGTGCTGGTGGATCGTACGGGACATTTTTTCTGGCCGTTCCTGATTACCGGCGCGGTTGCCTGGTGTGGAGCGGCGGTGTGGAGATTCCTGTTAGGGCCGATTGAGCCCGTGGTGTGGAAGATATCCTCGAACGTGATGGAGTCGATCGTCCGCAAACATGCGGCGCTGACTCCGGCTAGCGCTGCGCCTCTGCCTCTGGATGACTATCTCTAAAAGTTCTTCCGCCCATGCCCCGCGCTGTACCGACTCTCGCGACACTTAGGCATGGTGTAAGAGCAGACCTGCGACGGCGGCGCAGGCAATGAGAACGGGCTCGGGAATTTTCCAGCGAAACAATACGGCAAGACTTACCGCGCAGATCAGAATTGTAGGGAGATCGTAGACGGAGCGTCGCGCCAGAACGACGACTGCTCCGGCAATCGCGCCTGTGGCCGCAGCGGTCACACCTCGCACGAATGCGTTCAGCTGCGGGTTCCTGGCCCAACGTTTGTAGGATGGTGCAAGCAAGACAACAACCAGGTAGACAGGAAGAAATATTCCGAGTGCTGCCGCCATGGCTCCTGCAACACCCGCGACGAGGTAGCCGATAAACGCAACCGTGATGACGACCGGTCCCGGCGTAATCATCGCCACCGCCACCGCGTCGACGAACTGATGGTCGGTGAGCCAGTGATGCCCTTGCACGACTCCGCCGTAGAGAAACGGCACCACGGCGAGTCCGCTACCGAATACGAACATTCCCGCCTTGGCAAAGTAGAGAAAAAGTTGCAGCAGAGTATTATTCGCGCCCACAGTTATGGCCGGAAGCAATAATGAGACTGTTGTTCTGGTTTGGTACCGGAGGGGGAAAGCCTTGGCGAATACGGTAACAACTCCGGCTAACAAGAAAAGCCAGATGATTTCCTTCGAGGTCCATGCGGTTGAGATGGCGAGAACGGCGAATATTCCCCACAGGAGTTTGTCTTTCCCGAGCGTGAGCTTGGTCAGTTTGAACGCGGAGCGGGCGATAATCCCGATCACGGCTGCGCCGATTCCGTAGAACATTCCCTGCATCCAGGGCAATCCGCCGAAGCGAACATAGGCTGCCGAGAGCCCGAGCACCATCAGGAATGAGGGCAAGACGAACGCGATGCCAACGGCGGTCGCTCCGAACAGACCCGCGCGAAGGTACCCGAGATAAATCGCGAGCTGAGCCGCCAGAGGGCCCGGAGCGAGCTGTGCCAGCGCGAGACCCTCCAGGTAGTCTTCTTTCCGAACCCAACCGCGATCATCGACAAGGTCTTGCTGCATGTGCCCGGCAAGGGCGATCGGTCCACCGAATCCCACGGTCCCAAGCCAAAGGAAATATCCGACGAAGTGGGTGAGCGAGACTCGCGTTGTCTCGGACGCTGTTTCGGACACCGGCTCAGGCACCGGCTCGGATGGTGGTTTGCGCATATCTGAGTTGGATTCTGAATTCACTTTGCTGAGTTTGTATTGTCCAGTGCCGAACGAAGTCCCTTCGCGAGTTTCACCGCATCGTCATTTGCCCAAAAGTGCATGAAGAACAGGCGGGGCTCTTCCATCAGCATGTGACTATGGAGGGCTGTCACAGCGATTCCGTTCTGCCGTAGCGATTTAATGACGGGATTAACTTCAGTTCCAAGAAGTACGAAATCTCCGGTGATCGCCGCTTTGCCATTACCGGTCGGTTGGAAGTTTAGAGCTGTCGCCACGCCCATCGATGGTGGAACTGCCATACCCGAGTCGGTAATTGTCTCCGCCCTGGGCACTCCGATCTGAAGAACTCCGCCATTGATTTTCCCGGCATGCCCGAGAATCTGCTCGACCTGCTTCTGGTCGAAACCAAGTTCGGCTGTGGGCGGAGCTGCAGGCGCGTCATCTGGGCCGGGAGTCTTCGTTAACGCCACCGCATCGTGGACGGCCTTGGCCATCTGCGCGGCATCACCGTGGCTGGCAATATGCATGTACATCACATGCGGCGCTTCGCCCATCAGGTGATTATGGACAGCGGATTCGTGTATGCCGCCCTCCTGGAGCTTCATCATGACGGGTTGGACCTCGTCCTCGGTGAGGACCAAGTCGCCCATTACCATGGCCCCGACACCGTCGCGCTTGAATGCCACCCACGAACCTAACGCGAGGCTGGGCTTGATAGCGACGTTGTCAAGCACGACATGAAGATCTTTTCTGGGCATTCCGAACTTGATCACGTCGCCAGGCTGCATTTGTCCGGAGCGGCCCATCGCACCCTCGACCTGCTTCCAGTCGTTTGCATTACCCGGAGAACTGGGAGCGGGTGTTTGCCCCATCGCCAGAGTTCCGCAATACAGAGATGCGGCCGTGACGGCTGTCGCCAGGAGGATGTTCAAGACTCGGACTCGCGGATTGTGTTGTAGCGTGATCATGCGCATGGCTAGGCTCTCTCTTTCCCTAAGAGGATTTTTTTTTCGCTCGCTTCTTGCCGGTTGTTTGGGAGGGCTCCGCGTCTTCGTTCCAGAAGCGGTGGCCGGTGCGGTGGATGAAGACGTCTTCAAGAGTAGGCTTGCTTACGCTTAGCGACTGGATCTCTCCGGGAAAGGCCTCGACTACGTCGGGGACGAAGCGATGTCCATTTTCAATTTCGAGGCGGACCCGGTTGTCCATGACGGCGGCATCGAGGTGAAAGGTATCGCGGATGCGGTCGGCCAGAGTTTGCGGATCACGCGCTTCGAGCAGAATAACGTCGCCGCCAATCTCACGGGTGAGCGCCTCGGGCGTTCCCAGCGCCACCAGGTTGCCTTCGTTCAGTATGGCGAGGCGGTCGCAGCGTTCGGCTTCTTCCATCAGGTGCGTGGTGACGATAATGGAGACACGCTCCTGATCGCGGAGGATCTGGAGGTATTGCCAAAGGTCGCGCCGGGCGCCGGGATCGAGGCCGGTGGTGGGCTCGTCGAGAAGCAGAACCTCAGGATGGTGGAGCAAGCCTTTGGCGAGCTCGATGCGGCGCTGCATGCCTCCGGAGAAAGTCTCTACGCGATCGTTGGAACGGTCGAGCAATCCGACGCGAGAGAGGATCTCGTTGATGCGCGTTTTCAGGTCGGGGCCGCGCAGGCCGTAGAGGTGTCCCTGATGCCAGAGGTTTTCGTAGGCAGTGAGTTTGGGGTCAACGCTCTGAGCCTGGAAGACGACGCCGATATGGCGGCGCAGGGCTCCGGGCTGGCGAACGGCGTCGAAGCCAGCGATCGTGGCGCTGCCTGAAGTGGGCACCATGAGCGTGGAAAGAATGCGGAAGAGAGTGGTCTTGCCGCTGCCGTTCGGGCCGAGAAGTCCGAAGAGTTCGGCGGGGTGCACGTCGAAGGAAACGCGGTTGAGCGCTGTGCGGTCCTGGTAGCGATGGATGAGATCGCGAACCGAAATCATGGGCGGAGCGGCTTGTTCGGCAGGCTGGGCAGGTGGAGCGAGGTCGATGGCGGTTGAGTTCGTGATCACAGAGTATTCTACGACGGGAGCACGCGATTAGCATCCGAAGGACGCCGATCCAACGGATTTCCTGTAGAGACGCGGCTTGGCGCGTCTGAGTCTGACGGCAGCGGCAGACGCGGCAAGCCGCGTCTCTACAGAAGGAAACTTTATGCGGCGACGGGGCTCGGGCCGGGGACGCGCTCCTCGAAGGCGACGGGAACGTGCCGCCAGACCTGGATGGCGAGAACGACCGTTGTCGCGAGCAAAAGCGCTCCGACGGCGACGTGGACTACGGTCGAGATCACCATGGGCAGTTCGGGTTGCGCGGCATCCCTCCCCCACATGACACGGGTAATGAAGGCGAGAAAGCCGAGGCAGAGTTGCGCGACCATCAGGCCGAGCATGGCGATTGCCGGACGGCGGACGGCGTCCACTTCCGGGTAAACGGAGATGGCGCGAACGGCGGTCCAGGAGAGAACGAGTGCCACGACGGCTGCGTTAATGACGTGCGGCCACCAACTCAAGCCATGGTGGCGGAACATGGCTCCGAGGAGCAGTTGCACATAGAGCACAAAGATTGAGAGCAGCGCCAGAGTAAAAAGGGCGGGGCGGCGCTGGTCGAGTTCGGTCCGTGGATGCTCTTCGATCCAGTGGCGTCCGGTGAAGACGGCGATGGCGACGGCGATGCAGAAGAAGGTCTGGGCCACGGCGGCGTGGGCGCTCGAAACGGCTGCGGGGAGAAAGAATAAGACCGTCAGTCCGCCGAGGATGCCTTGCGTGATTACGGTTGCGAGGGCTGCCAGACCCAGAAGGCGCAGCCAGCGGCGCTTCTCAACCCGCCAGGTCCAGACCGCGAGGATGATGGTGAGCAGGCCGACGAACTCTGCAAACATGCGATGGCCATGTTCGTACTTCACGCCGCCAACCATTTGCGGCATTTTATAGTAGGAACCGAAGGTGGTCGGCCAGTCGGGGACGGATAACCCGGCGTCATTGCTGGTGACGAGCGCTCCGGCAACGATCAGGACGAGGGTGGCGCAAGCGGTGAAGACCGCGAAGCGGTGCAGTCCGCGATGGTACGGCATTTCGATGCCCTTCAGGATAGCCCCCTTTGGCTTTTGGTGGAGGGCCGGGCGTCCCGCCCGACTGGCCGCCGCGGTGGACGGGCGAGACGCCCGTCGCTCCACCCTATGACTTATCATGCGGTTGCGGCATCAGTTTAACAGAGGATTGGCAGAACTCGTTCAGTCCGCCCGGAGACGCGGCAAGCCGCGTCTTTACGGGAGCGCCGACTGCTCCGCCGGAGCGGGACTCTGCGCCATCGCCTGAATAATCGCGTCAGCGAACTCCGACGTGCCGGCGGAGCCGCCGACATCCCGGGTAAGTTTCGTGCGGTCGCGGTAGACCTCGTCAATTGCGTTGCGGATCTTCAATGCTGCCTCGTGCTCGCCGAGATGGCGCAGCATGAGCAGAGCGGAGCGCAACACGGCGGTGGGATTGGCGATATTCTTTCCCGCTATATCAGGTGCGGAACCGTGTACGGCTTCAAAGATGGCGCATTCGTGGCCGAAATTCGCGCCGGGAACGAGGCCCAGACCGCCGACCAGTCCCGCGCACAAATCGGAAACAATGTCGCCGTAAAAATTCTCCATCAGCAGGATGTCGTACTGATAGGGGTTCATCACCAGTTGCATGCAGGTGTTGTCGACGATGTGTTCGCCATAGGTGATCTCGGGATACTCTTTCGAAACATTGCGCGAACAACGCAAGAACAATCCATCGGACAACTTCATGATGTTTGCTTTGTGGATGGAATGAACTTTCTTGCGCTTGTTCTTGCGGGCATGCTCGAACGCGAAACGCGAGATGCGGGTGGAAGCCTTCTCGGTAATGACCTTGATGCTCTCGACTACTCCGGGAACAACTTCGTGTTCGATGCCGGAGTAAAGTCCTTCGGTATTTTCGCGCACGACAATCAGATCCACGCCCGGATAGCGGGTAGGAATATGCGGCAGGTTGCGGATGGGCCGGAAGTTAGCGAAGAGTTCGAAGCGCTTGCGGAGTTCGACGTTGATGCTGGAAAAGCCGCCCCCGATGGGCGTGGTCACGGGACCCTTCAGTCCGACGCGGGTGCGCTCGATGGATTCGCTGAGTTCTTTGGGAATGTATTCTTTGTATTTTTCGAACGCTTCGGCGCCGGCGGCGAAACTTTCCCATTCGAATTTGACGCCGGTGGCCTCGAGTATGCGAACCGTGGCCTGAATGACTTCGGGGCCGATGCCGTCGCCGGGGATGAGAGTGACTTTGTGTGCCATAGATTATTAAGGTGCTGCGCTCGCTGGATAGCCGCGGGCGGCTGTCCCTGCGTAAATTCAATCAGGTCTTTGAGGTTTTGCCTTTGGGCTCGGGCGCATCTTTCGCTTTAAGCAAGTCTTTCAGTTCGGCCATGAACTCCTGAACGTCTTTGAAGTCGAGATAGACGGATGCGAACCTTACGTACGCGACTTTGTCGTGGCGGCGCAGGCGGTTCATGATCAGTTCGCCAATTTCGCTGGTTTTGCGCTCACGCTCGGCGGACTCGATGACAAAGGTCTCGGCTTCATTGACGATCTGCTCGAGTCTGCTGATGGGTACCGGGCGCTTCTCGCATGCTCGCATCAGGCCGTTGAGCACTTTTTGGCGGTCAAAACGCTCGCGGCGTCCGTCTTTTTTTACCACCATGTATGGGATTTCGTCGATGCGCTCGTAGGTAGTGAAGCGCTTTTCGCACTTCAGGCATTCGCGACGGCGGCGGATGGAATCCGCTTCCTTGCTTTCGCGCGAATCCACGACTTTGTCATTTTCAAACCCGCAAAAGGGGCATTTCATGCGCTTGGCTACACTTCAGAGGTAAAAGTGATTGTAGCAGGCGACGCGGGATCGAACGGCAGGGGCGGCGTATTGCTTCTCCGCGACAACGTCAATATTGAATTCGCATGAGAAACAGACCTCAGGATTATAATCACGGCGGCCATGGTCCTCGCTCCGCATACAAAACTTGGACCTTATGAGATCGTCTCGTCGCTGGGTGCTGGCGGCATGGGCGAGGTGTATCGCGCTCGCGACCAGAGTCTCGACCGCGAAGTTGCAATCAAAGTGCTACCAAAAGAGTTGGCGTCGGACCCCGATCGACTGCGACGTTTCGAACAGGAAGCGCGGGCAGCTGCGGCACTCAATCACCCAAATATTCTGGCGGTTTATGGCTTCAGCACAACGGAAGACCATGCGCCCTATCTGATTGCCGAACTTCTTCAAGGGCAGACGCTGCGCGAACGGCTCGAACAGGGCGAGATTCCGGTGCGCAAGGCGGTCGAATTCGCTCTACAGACGGCGCGGGGACTGGCGGCAGCGCACGCCCGTGGCATCGTCCATAGGGACCTGAAACCTGAAAACATTTTTCTTACGCGCGATGGCGTGGTCAAGATTCTTGATTTCGGCCTGGCGAAGCTGGTCGGCCCCGTCGCCAACGGGCCGCAGGGTTCGGTGGCGACGGTCAGCGTCACCGAGGCTGGAGTGGTGCTGGGGACCGTGGGTTACATGTCACCGGAGCAAGTGCGCGGACAGGCTCTCGACCATCGCACCGATATCTTCAGCCTGGGCGCGGTCTTGTACGAGATGCTTTCCGGAAAGAGAGCATTTCAGAGGACGACGTCCGCGGACACGATGAGTGCCATCCTCAAGGAGGAGCCTGCCGAGCTTTCGAGCGCCGGGCGCAATCATCCTCCTGCGCTCGGACGCATCGTACACCGCTGTCTGGAAAAGGACCCGGCAGAACGGTTTCAATCGGCGCAAGACCTGGCCTTCAATCTCGAGTTAGTCAGCCGGGACGAAAGTGGAAGCGCCGCGGTTGTGGCGCTCCCATCAAGGCAGAGTCGACGCTCCCTGATTGCCGCTTCAGTTGCGCTGGCGGTCTTAGTAGCGGCGGCGGTTGGATTCCTGGCACGAGGACTGAGGCCACAGGCAGAAAAATCTTCTCCAGTAGAGCTATCGCGGCTTACCGACTTTGTGGGTATGGAAGAATTTCCGGCGCTGTCACCCGACGGCAAGTCGGTGGCGTTCACGGCCGACATTGGCGGGCGGAGGCAAGTCTGGGTGCGATTGCTTGCGGGGGGTACTCCGCTACAGGTGACCCATGACGACGCCGACCATCAATCCCCGCGTTGGTCGCCGGATTCCTCATCGCTGATTTATTTCTCTCCATCCCAGGAGCCGGACGGGGAAGGGAAAATCTGGCAAATCCCCGCGTTAGGAGGAACGGCTCGGCCGCTCGTCAACAGTCTGGGTGGTGCTGACCTGAGCCATGACGGCAAACACCTCGCCTATTTCCATTCCAATCAAGGGGAGCTCGAATTAGCCGTTGCGGATCCGGACGGCTCGAACTTTCGCAAGCTCACGGTTCTTCCAAACGAATACAACTATTCCGATCTCCGCTGGTCTCCCGACGACCGGAAACTGGGATTCCAGCGCGGAAGAACCTTTGATTACGACGTATTTTATGTGCCGGCCGAAGGGGGCAACACCCAGGCAATCACGAGGGACGGAAATCCACTGGCGGGCTTTGCCTGGCTTCCCGACGGCTCGGGGGTCGTCTACAGCTCTTCCCGAGGCGACACCGTTCTCTACCTGCGAACCATGAATCTGTGGTCGGTCCAAACCGGAGGAAAGAATCTGCGTCAACTGACTTTCGGGGAGACGTCTTACATCTCGCCGGATCTGGATCAGCACGGCAATATCGTCGCGACCCGCAGGCAGATCCAGTTCGATATTTGGCGCTACCCGGTCGACGGCAGCCCGAAAGAAAACGTTCGCCGCGGCGTCCAGATCACGCACCAGACCGGCAATGTACAAACACCGTCCGCGGCCCCAGGAGATCATGAGCTCGCATATTTGAGCGACAGCGGGGGACATGGCAATCTCTGGGTATTGAATCTCGATACCCAGCAGAATCGCCAGGTCACCTTCGAACATGATCCGCAAGTCACGATAGGGGTGCCTGTCTGGTCCCCGGACGGGCAGCACATAGCCTACGTGAAGCGCGGACTCAACGCGTGGAACGTCGATCTGTGGCTGATCGACCCCGACGGAAGCAACGCTCACAAAATATCGGACGGCGGCGGCTGGGCTTGCTGGTCTCCGGACAGCCGATGGATATATTTTTCGCCCCCCGGCCAGAACGGATTTCGAATCGAGAAGGCCTCGCCTGCGGGTGGTGCCAACCAGTTAGTGCGCGAGGAAGGACAGAAACCGGCGGTTGCTGCGGGCGGAAGGCTTTTCTTCGTGATGAGTTTGCCCGCGCTGAATGGCCTGTCGGACATGCAGATCATGGTAGCCAACCCCGAGAGCGGCCCGGCGCAGAAGTTGGCTCGTATTTCAGGATCACGCCTGTCCAGTTGGCTCCTGATGCAGCCCGTCCTTTCTCCCGACGGCAAATGGCTGACGGCGCTGCTGACCGATGAACCAACTACGGATATCTGGGTGCAGCCAACGGCGGGAGGATCAATGCACCGCATTACAGACTTCGACCGCCAAGCCACGTTCATCACCCGGAGAGTTTCCTGGTCGTCCGATGGACACTCTATCTACGCCGCGGTCGGAAAAGGCGAGGCCGATATTGTGTTGTTGAGCAATGTGAAGCCGTAGCCACGGTATATGTTCGGGGGATTCCGAGCGTATCGTCGGCCACTCGGAAACTGACCCGACACAGCAACTCAGGTTGCTTCCTCGACCGCGACAACTTCCTCCGCCTCCGCGCTCTCCGCGGAAAGCTTGCGCAGCGAGAGGCGTTCCTGGTGGGAAAGAAGAAGTCCGACGGGAACGATCGCCATAAACGTCACCAGCCAAAGCATGATGCCGCAACTGACGGTGAGTTCCTTGGGGACAATTTTAAAGACATGGTCAAGCGCGCTGATGGTCGCCAATTGGGAGCCGCCGCCGACACCAGGCAACTGAACCATGGAGCCAATCATGCTCGCTCCCATAAGAAGAAGAACCTTGGTGACGCTCAAGGTGCTCATGGGTGCGCCGTAGGCATGCGTAACCTCTTTGTAGGCCAAGGCGATGATCCACCACATCAAGACGGACACAGCCGACAATTGGAGGAAGGCGAATGGACCGTGAATAGTATTGAGGCCGACAGTAAACTCACGAATTTTTTGCGCGATACGAAGACCCAGATTCTCGGAAAGATGGGAAAAATGATTCTCGACCCACTGCGCCATTCGGTTTCCCCGGTAGGAGACCAGCACCGCTCCTGAAAGCAATCCCAGCACCAGAACACTCAGGGCGTATCCCGTGAGATGAATGCCGTGCCGTAATTCCGGCGAGGAGGCGAGTGTGAACGTGCGCAGTTTTGAGGGCAGAAAAATCGCTGCCACCAGCAGGACGGTGAAACCACCGACGTCAAAAATCCGCTCCACCGCCCAAACTGCCACTTGCGAGGCGAAAGGCAGGTTCAGACGGCGCGCGATCAGGTAGGGGCGAATCAGTTCGCCGGCACGACCGAGCAGAGCGAGTCCGGCGAATCCGATCATAGTGGGTGGGACTAATCCGAGGATGGACGCTTCCTTGCGCACGGGCCGAAGAAAGATCTTCCAGCGCACGGCACGCAAGAAGTAGGCGATGTAGATGTATGCAACGCCTGCGATGATGTCACGCCAATTCGGTCTGGCTCGAAAGAGCCGGGCCCAGTCGAAATGTTGCCAGGTGCGGAACTGCAGATAAACCAGCGTGGCCAACACGAGGAAGACAGCCGCGTAGACCACGTATCTTTTTTTATTCATTCAGTTTTATTCATTCTAATTCCGTCGGCGAGCTAACCCCCGCGAATGAAGGTAAATGAGACAGCAGGCATGGTCAAACGTGAAGCGGTCAACGCGGAACGGTCAACATGGAACAGTCAAGGCTGAGGCTCGGCGGTGACAGCGGTGGCTGCGGGTTTCGAAACGCGGGCGTGAGCTGGGGGTTTGTTGGAGAGCTGCTTTTGCTTCGCTTCCTTCCGCGCGATCTTTTCCTGGGCGATCTTCTTGGTGTTGTACTCGTGCACGATGCGGGCGACGTAGGCGCGCGTTTCGCGAAATGGCGGCACTCCCCGATACTGCTCGACGCGTTGCGGACCGGCGTTGTAAGCAGCCAGCGCCTTGACGAGATCGAAATTGTAACGCTCCAGAAGCTCGCGCAGATAGCGGCTTCCGCCGGTGACGTTGGCTTGCGGATCGAAGGCATCGTTCACGCCCAACTGGTTGGCGGTGCCGGGCATCAGTTGCATGAGTCCGCGGGCGCCTTTGGGGGAAACGGCGTGCGAATTGAATCCGCTTTCGGCGTGAATGACGCTGTTCACCAGGTCGGGGTCGAGATGATAGGCGGCGCTGGCGGAGTTCACGACTTGATTGAGCGCGGGCGCGGGGACAAATTTCGCGGAGCGAGACTTCATAGACCAGGATTTTGCGGACTCAAATTTCGCAGACCCCAGCGGGGCGGAGATAGAGGCATGCGAAGCTGCGGGCGCGGGCAATGGCGATGGCGGCAACGAGAGATCCTTTTCGTAGCCGGTGATCTCTTCGGTGGGCACGTCGGTGAAGCTGGAATCGTCAGCGCCGAGATATAGGCGGGTGTTTGTTCCCATCACCAGGCGATGCTCATGGCGGATGCTGAAGCCGTTGCGGAGAATTGCCAACTCTGCGGCAGTCGCCGGACGACCGAGCAAAGTTAGGGCGACGCCACAGAAGAACGCGGCAGCTCTCACGGCTGTGACTGCCGGGCTTCGCCCGGCGTGGACGGGCGAGGGCGCCCGTCCCCACACGAGCGGGGTACCGCGACGCCGGATTCGCTCTAATGGGTTTCTTCGAATCATCACAAACTAAGCACGATTGTTGGTCCGTGTATCTGGTCAACAACTACCGGTTCGATCGTTTTTCCCTCAAGCACGTGCTCGACGGCCGCAGATACTCCGCTTTCGGCGTTCGAGCGGGTCAGCGTCCAGCCGCGGGAGCGCAACTCTTCCGACGCATTCCCCATAATAAAAGGATGGCCGGCAAAGGCAAGCATTTCGATATCGTTATAGTTATCGCCGATGGCCATGACCTGCTCGCGGGTAATGCGCCGATAATTTGCCCAGCGCTCGAGCGCGTGTCCCTTGGAACAGCCGGCGTTGAGCACATCGACGATGGAGAGATCGCGACCCGGGTACTCGGTCCGTACAACGGTGATCGGCAGGCCGCAGCTGTCGAGGACTCGCAATACCCGCTGCATGTCCCTGACCGGACCGCAGAACATGGCCTGCACGGGGTCGCGGGTGAGTGCATTCTCGATCGGAACCACGAACTGGATGTACCGCATGTTCTTCTCCAGCCACCGCTGGATGCTGGCTTCCAGTTCGTCGAGACGCTCGATCACGATGGCGCCCGCAGTATCGCCGTGAAGATCATTGCTGTCAAAGGTTAGAACGGTCTGACCGCGAAACTCCTGCATCGTGCGGACTAGTTCACGGCAGGTTGGCGCGGGGAGCAGATCGCGGTGGAAGGTTTCTCCGGCAAGGGAGCGGGTGACGGCGCCATTCGAACTGATCAACCAGAGATCAAAACCCAGCTGTTGAGCGATGGGCAGGGCAAAAGTGTGGCGGCGTCCGGTAACCAGGATTACCTCAATGCCTTGGGCGTACGCGCGCCTGAGCGTTGCCAGATCGGTTCCGGAGATCTCAAATTCGGGGTTGAGCAGGGTGCCGTCAATGTCGATGGCAATAAGGCGGAGGGAATCGGCGGGCACAGACAATTTTAGCATCCGGGAGCGTAAGCGGAGGGCCGGGCGTCCCCGCCCGGGGCCACCATGCTACTGGACGGGCGAGGACGCCCGTCGCTCCACTTTCTTTTGAAGGTCTGTTGTCGGTATGCAACAATGATGCGCGACGGAGATTATCGCGATGAAATTTAGATTTCTTGTGTTGTGCCTGACGCTTTTCCCTGTGTCTTTGCCCGCCCAGTCCGCACCCGAAACGGGCAAGCCCTTCGTTGTCGAATACTATTACAAGGCGAAGTGGGGACACGCGGATGAGTTCCTGCAGCTGTTCAAGAAGAACCACTATCCTCTGCTGAAAAAACAGGTGGAGATGGGCCGCATGCTGAAGGTCTGGATGGACCAGCCGCGCTACCATACGACCGAAGACGGGCGCTGGGATTATCGCGTGACCATCGTGTTCAAGAACTCAACGGCCGCGAATGAACCCTTCGACGAGGACCCGCTGAAGAAGCAGCTTTGGCCCGACCAGGCCACGTATGCGAGGGAAGAGCAGCGCCGGTTTGAAATTCTCGACGGACATTGGGACCTGCCCATCAAGAGCGTGGAGCTAGAAGGGAAGTAAACGATGCGGCAGTTTCCAAAAGGATGTAAAAGGTTCGTTAAGCTTCCCGACGAAATCCTTTATCGCTGGCATCAGAATTTGGAGTTAGACACATTGCAGTTATGCCGATAAGTTAGATCATGGATAACTTAATCGGTGTGGAAGACTCTCCTGTTGATTTGCTGCATGAGATAGGTGGCCGCCTTGCGGCGTCTGGCGGATTTCACGAAGTGCTGGACCGGGTGGTGGAGTTTGCCTCGGCGCTGGTGAAGTGCGATTCCTGCCTGGTGTATGTGCTCGAGGGCGAAGAACTGGTCTTACGCGCCTCCATGAATGCGCATCCCGAGGTGGTAGACCGGCTCAAACTGCGCGTGGGACAGGGCATTACGGGGTGGGTGGCGGAACATCACGAACCGGTAGCGATTTCGGAAAAGGCGGCGCAGGATCCGCGCTTCCAGTTCTTCCACGAATTGCCGGAGGATAGTTACGAAGCTTTTCTCTCCGTACCGCTGATGTGCAGGGGGCGGGTGGTGGGAGCGATCAATCTGCAACATCGCCGGCCTCACATCTACAAGCGGAAGGAGATCCGGCTGATTTCGGCGATCGGATTTCTGGTGGGTGCGGAAATTGAATTGGCACGCATGGAGGAAATCAACTCCAACCTTACCGACCAGTTACAGACCCGAAAAGTTGTGGAACGCGCCAAAGGGATTTTGCAGCGCGAGCTGCGGTTGAGCGAAGAGCAGGCCTACCTCACTCTACAGAAGCAGAGCCGGCAGAGACGCAAGACGATGAGGGAAATTGCCGAAGCGATCATCCTGAGCGAAGAAGTGAGAGAAAACACGCGCGGGTCGGAATTGTCGTAAAACGGCCAGCGGACAACGTCGTCAATTTCCCGTAGAGACGCGGCTTGCCGCGTCTCCGCTGCATGCAAAGAAGACAGGGCAAGGCCCGTCTCTAGCGGGGAAGCGATGCCCAGATAACCACGAATCGTTCCCAAGAGAAATTGTGCCAAACAAAAAGCCGGGAGCAGATGGCGTCTGCTCCCGGGGAGGGACAACTGCGATCGGGATGTGGCCCGAACGCAGCTGGGCGATTTATTTCGATGCAATCTCGCGCGATGCGTTCTCGTGCGGAAGGGCAAAATGCAGCGTCATGTCGTACTCGGGGAGGGCCATGGTGCTGACGAAACTCTCTCCGTTTCTCGACACCAGAGTGAGCATGGAGCTAACTTCGTCCGCCTTTGGCGATTCAACGTCGTTCACCATCATCATGGCGTTGGTGTCGGTGCCGTTGATTCCCCGTAACACGAGAAACTCGGACGCACCCTCGCTTTTGATGGAGAAGGCGTACTCTCCCGGGCCCAGGATGCAATTTTGCCAGTGCACTTCGTGAGACAGAATGAACTTGCCCTGTGCTTCCTCGGCGGCGGCCAGAGTCGGCTGAAGGGTAAACATGCTCATGCCGAGAACGGCGGCATATGCGAATTTGCGAATCGATCTCATAAAATCTCCTTTTCTGGTCTAAAAGCACACGGCCAACGTAAGAGGTGAAGCCTACCGGCGTGGGCTCAGATTAAGTGGAGAACAACGAGGTCAGCAGATTTGCAACGCAGCGTACACGGCTGGACACAAATATTAGTTCGACGGATCCGCTGCTTAGCGGGGCTCGAACTAGGATGACTATGAAGGAATTCAGATGCGGAGTCCAACGAAAAAAATCGATCTGCCGAATCTGTGTAGAGACGGGGCAAGCCGCATAACTCTAAATTGAGCAGGTCGGGCTAGAAGTTGACCCTCCGGGATGGTTGCTGGGCAGTTGCTTCCGCGCAGCTGACGATCCGCGAAGGGTCAGCCCTCTCCCGTCGTCGGATAAAATGCTGACAAACACAGGCTGACTGTCTTTTGAAGATCTGTGCGTCCCTTCCGTTTGGAAGCGACAGGAAAGACTCATGCAATTGGGATTCATCGGAACTGGCGAAATCACATTATCAATCGTCACTGGCCTTAGCTCGTTCGGCGTCACCGCCCACTCCATCTGGTTGTCCCCTCGCAATTCTGCTATCGCTAATGGGCTTGCGAATCGTTTCCATGGAATATCCGTCGCGGCATGTAACCAGGAAGTTCTCGACCATTCCGAAACAATCGTGATCGCGGTGAGACCTTCAGCTGCGCGAGATGTTCTTTCGGAATTGGCTTTCCGTCCCGATCATCAGGTTATCAGCCTTGTCTCGGCGCTCTCGCTGCGGAGCTTGTCTGAACTCGTAGCACCTGCTGTGCGAATCGCAAGGGCCGTACCATTGCCGTCAGCGGCAAAACGATTGAGCCCCACGGCAATCTATCCCCCCGATCCGATGGCCTTTGAACTCTTCGCGGGGATTGGAACCGTCTTTCCAGTTGAAAGGGAAAACGAGTTCGATGCAATCTGCGCGACGACTGCGACAATTGCGTCCTATTTCGCATTTAATGAATCGATTGCGTCTTGGTTGGATAAGCAAGGTGTTCCAGCATCGCAAGCCAGAGACTACATTGCACGACTCTTTTTGGGGGTAACGACTGGCGCTGTCGAAGCGCCCGAGCGCAGTTTCCAATCACTGGCTGCTACACACGCCACTGCCGGCGGCATCAATGAGCAATTCCTCAAACACCTGGTTGAACATGGCCTCCTGACAAGAGTCTCGGAAGCTCTGGACGCGGTTCTGCACCGAATCGGGGCGGAATCATAGACTGTGGTTTCCGGACGACTGTTTCGCTGAATGGGCATCAGCAGGTGTTCAGATCGGCCGCCCGTTAGGGTCTGGGTGACGGGCAAGCCGGAAGTAATTGATACATTAGCGCTGATGGGTACCCGTCTCTACACCAGACGCGAACGCCGTCCAATGCGTTGCAGACGCAGTTGAAACGGCTTTCTAGCGGATTCAAGCCCACCCGTTTGCAAAAAGTTCACCCGATACGAGAACATACTTGGTTTGCATACATCCCACAGTTCCTACAAGGAAGCAGCCCAAAGATATGGCGAAGCTGAAAAAGGCCCCAACGAAAGAAACGCTGAAGGCGACGGTCGAAGTGAAGTCCTCAACAAAAGCAGGCAGCGTCGCCCGAGACGAGAGCGCGATTGAGCCTGCCAAGGGCAAGCTTGGCGTGATGATCCCGGGCATGGGCGCGGTTGCCACCACGTTTGTTGCGGGCGTGGAAGCGGTGCGCAAAGGAATCGCGCACCCCATCGGCTCGCTCACGCAGATGGGAACGATTCGTCTGGGAAAGCGCACCGACGGCCGGTCTCCAAAAATCAAGGAGTTCGTTCCGCTCGCCGGGCTGGATGATCTGGTCTTCACCGGCTGGGACATTTTCGAAGACAACATGTACGCGGCCGCCCGCAACGCCGGTGTGCTGGAGCGCGATCTGCTCGATAAAGTGAAGGGACGCCTCAGCGCCATCAAGCCAATGAAGGCCGTGTTCGATCACAACTACGTCAAGAAGATCGACGGGCCGAACGTGAAGAAAGGGAAGAACAAGCTGGAACTGGCGGAGCAGCTTCGGCAGGACATACGCGACTTCAAGAAGTCGAGTGGCGCGAGCCGGCTGGTCACCATCTGGTGCGCTTCGACCGAAACCTTCATCGAGCCGAGCGCCGCTCACCAGAGCGTCAAAGCCCTCGAAAAAGGGATGAAAGAGAACGACGAAAATATCGCGCCTTCGATGTTATATGCCTATGCCTCACTGATGGAGGGTGTGCCCTTCGCCAACGGCGCGCCGAACCTCACGGTGGACGTTCCAGCAATGCTCGAACTGTCACGCGAGCGCGAAGTTCCAATTTGCGGCAAAGATTTCAAGACTGGCCAGACTTTGATAAAGACCGTGCTCGCTCCCGCCTTCAAGGCGCGGCTGCTCGGGGTAAGCGGATGGTATTCCACCAACATCCTGGGCAATCGCGACGGCGAGGTGCTGGACGATCCCGGCTCTTTCAAGACCAAGGAAGAATCGAAGCTCGGAGCGCTCGAACACATTCTGCAGCCCGCTTTGTATCCGGAGCTCTATGGCAATATCTTCCACAAAGTTCGTATCAACTATTACCCGCCTCGTGGCGATAACAAAGAAGGTTGGGACAACATCGACATCTTCGGATGGCTCGGGTACCCGATGCAGATCAAGGTGGACTTCCTGTGCCGCGACTCGATTCTTGCGGCGCCGATCGTGCTCGATCTGGTGCTGCTCCTCGATCTCGCGCAGCGCACGCCCGAGCTGCGCCGCCTCGGGCTTCAGGAATGGTTAAGCTTCTACTTCAAGTCGCCGATGACACCGCCGGGCTTGTATCCAGAGCACGATCTCTTCATCCAGCTCATCAAGCTGAAGAACACGCTGCGGTATCTGAAGGGCGAAGAGTTGATTACGCATCTGGGGCTGGAGTACTACGACTAGTCCGTGTGGCGCGGGCGCCCTCGCCCGCGTTTCTTCAACATCGGCGGGTAGGTCTCACCACACCGTCCGAATCAACGGGCTCCGCCGGATCCGCTCATCGCGCGTCACTAATGTGAGCCCTTCCGCGCGAGCCGTGGCCCCGATCAGCCGGTCCGCCGGATCGCGCGGATAATCATCAGGAAACTGCGTAGCCAAGGCAGCGATTTCCGGCGTGATCGGTCGAACGGAGACGCCCTCCACCATGATTCGAAGCGAGGCCTCGACTGGACCGTACGACTGAATTCTTGCAGTGGCCAGCAGCCATGAAAGTTCCCAGAGGCTAATCGCGGAGATTGCTACTCCGCCCGCCCGCCGGGCCCGGCGGATTTCCGACGCTGCAGCCCGCGACAGACGCTTCGAATCGTCCACCGCCCAAAACAGAACATGGGTGTCCAGCAGAATCACTGCGACTCCCAGGCATCCGGCTCAATCGGCGATTCGATATCGCCCACAACCCGAAACACACCCTTCAGCCTGCCGATGAAATCGTCCTTCGTATCCTCGATGGGCACTAGCTTGGCTACCGGCTTCCCGCGCTTGGTGATGATCAGCGGCTCACGGGTGGAGCGCACGTCATCCATGAGCGTGAGACAGCGTGCTTTGAAGACTCCTGCGGCAATTTTCTTCATGGACAGATTATAGCATACATGGTCATATCGACATGACTATCGACACGATTGCTGTTTTCTCAGTTCCGTTACAAACAGTGAGTCGCCAAGAGTGCAGATTCTTCCAGTTCGTAGCCAGCGACTCGCGATAGAATCTTGCCGATGGCCATCAAGAAAAGCGCGGGCGGGCACAACACACGCTACGTCCGACTACAGAAGAACTACTGCTTCGCCTGCGGCAAGAATAACCCCGACGGCATGCGCCTGCGCTTTACTTATGACGAGGAGCGCAACCGTTTCGTGTGCCGATTCCGCCTGGGCAAGCGTTACACCGGGCCGCCTGGACACTGCCACGGCGGCATCATCGCGACCATCCTCGATGAAGCGATGGGCAGAGTGAACAAGCTACGTCAGGTGGTGGCGCTAACTTCCGAGATTACCGTGAACTACCTGAAACCGGTGCCGCTGAAACAGCTGCTGCGCGTGGAATCTCGCGAAGTGAAGGTGAAGGGACGCAAACACATCAATATGGCCGAGATCCTGAACGAAAAAGGGGAAGTGCTGGCGCGCAGTGAAGGCCTGTTCATTGGGATCGATCCAAAGCGCATGTTCGCGAAATACGTGGACCGATAGTTGAATCAAGAAAGGCACATATGAACGAAGTGGAAGAAATGTTTGTTGGCTTCCCCGCCATGCTCAACTCCGATGATGATCCCGAGGTTTGGAAAGCGGCGATCTCGGTTCTTCTTGATGAGTTCCGGTTTCGTCACCAGAACATTGAGAAGGGGACGGAATGCTTTCTCCGCATCGGCGCATGCTCCCACTGGTTTCGTCCGCATCAGGCTCGATGGACGGCAGCGGGTGGATTCGCTTGGCCAACAGGATATTTGGGGGGAAAGGGATTCATGATGCACGGCCTGCCAGAGTTCGATTGGTCAGTCATCTTCCAGTTGGCCGAGGGAAAGTGGCGACCGGCAGCAAAGTTTTCTGGGAAGAGAAAGCTGATCGTGCGAGTGGCGATTCCCTCTAGGACTGCCAGGCATAAACAGGCTGCCGTCCATACGCTCTGGCAACCCGCGAATCAAGCCATTTTCTACGGATTTCGTAAGTTGGGGAATGGATGGAAATGCGTCGCAAACTCGGAAGAGCTGGTTGCCGCGGCAAGAGACAGACGTCTTCGACCGAAGCCCGGTAGAAGTAAGCGGCAGTAGGCTCTTTAGCCAAGGGGTACCGCGAATTGTGAACGGGCTGTAAAATGAATGTCAGGGCAACGTAACCTCCAGCACCCCGTAAGCGCTGTGCTGATGGCTGACGGCTGAAAGCTGACCGCTGAAAGCTGTTCCCAGAAAAGAGTAAACCCATGTCGCAAAACAACGGACACAACACCAACCTTCGCCTCAAGACCGGCCTAGCCGAAATGCTCAAGGGCGGTGTCATCATGGACGTAACCGACGCGAAACAAGCGGAGATCGCCGAGCGCGCCGGAGCGGTAGCGGTGATGGCGCTGGAGCGCGTCCCGGCACAGATCCGCGCCGAAGGCGGAGTAGCGCGCATGGCCTCGCCGAAAAAGATTCGCGAGATCATGGCGGTGGTGGATATTCCGGTCATGGCGAAATGCCGCATCGGGCACTTTGCGGAAGCCCAAATACTTCAAGAGCTGGGTGTCGATTACATCGACGAGTCCGAAGTTCTAACCCCGGCCGACGAAGTGCATCACGTGGATAAGCAGGCCTTCACGGTTCCGTTCGTGTGCGGCGCGCGCAACCTGGGCGAAGCTTTGCGGCGCATCGCCGAAGGTGCGGCCATGATTCGCACCAAGGGCGAGGCTGGCACCGGAGACGTGGTGCACGCCGTCCGGCACATTCGCCAGATTGTGCTGGAGATGAAGATTCTCACCGTCCTCGGGGAAGAAGAACTCTACGCGAAAGCCAAGGAGCACCAGGCGCCCTACGAACTGGTGAAGATGGTGGCGCGTGACGGCAAGCTGCCCGTGCCCAATTTCTCCGCGGGAGGAATCGCGACCCCGGCGGACGCATCGCTCGTGATGCAGCTCGGAGCCGAGGCGGTATTCGTCGGCTCAGGAATCTTCATGAAGAACTCGACCGAATTCGCCGATCCCGCGGAAGCCGAGAAGCGCGCGAAGGCGATTGTGCAGGCGGCGTCGCACTTCAAGGACCCTAAAGTGTTACTTGAAGTCAGCGAGAATCTGGCGGGGGCCATGAAAGGGCTCGCGGTGTCTACGCTGGATGAAGCGCACCTGCTGCAGACGCGGGGTTGGTAAAGCCTCTAGTGGCGCGGGCGTCCCCGTGTTACCCCGAATAGCATCCTGGGATTCCGCGACTGCATGCCGGGGATTCCTTGCGTATGCACTCAGCGGTGGCGGAAGAAATACACCAGTCCGGCGAGTATCAGTGCAGCCAGAAGGAAGCGGACGATGGGCCAGATATTGCTCGGCTCCGGTGTGATCGGCGAGTTGGTGGAGTTCAGCGCGTTTGAAAAGTTCGCATTTCCAACTGGCATCGAGCTTGCGCCACCGGACCAGAACTTGGGCGAGCTGGTGGAAAAACTTACCTTGCGGTTTACGGATACTTTCACATCTCCGGAACCAAGCTTGCCGGCGAGCGCCTGAGACAGCTCGGGCATGAGGGCCTTGCCGAGTGCGCCTAGAACTTTTTCCGCGAAGTGATTCTCGATTTCTGCATGGGTAGAGCCGGTGATGGGTAGTTCCTTGCCGTCGGTGGACTGGAGAACGAAGCCGCCGCCGGGCTTGTGTTCGACGTGAAAAGCAAATTTGACTTCTTTGTTTTCCAGCGGCAGTTTCAGGCCAGGGAATTCTGCTGCGACCGCGGCAGCGATGTTAGCCTGGATCTTTTGTTGCAGCTCTTCGCGCGTGGGCGCTTCGAGCGGGGGCAGGCTGGGATCAGTGGCGTGGGCGATGAACCCACCTTCGGGCTTGGGCTCAATTCGGTAGGTGAAGTGCGTGATCAGCCGCTTGATTTCCATGGCTGCGACGGATTGTAGCGCAATTTATGGCAGGCGCTTAGTTACGTCGGTGGGATGTATTGGTAAAGGCGGATGGCCCACCCTTTGCGGTTTGAAGGGCGGGATTCCACGACCGCATGGCGGGTGGCGCAGCCTGGCCTACGGCACCTTAACGATTGTCAATGATATCGGCCGAGCACTCAGCGGAGCCGGGCTGCCCAAGCGGGCGAGCGCTCCCGTGGCGCTATCTATGTTGAATCCGACAATCGTGTGGTTCGGCTCGTCTCCCGCAAACAGGAACCGCCCTGAGGGCTCGACGGTGGGGCCGCCTAGAAATGAACCCGAAGAAAAGGGAGAGCCGGGAATCGACGTCAGGGCTCCGGAATTCGGATCAACATTGAAGCCTAGTAATCCACCCAGAGGGCCCTGCTGTTGCATACAGAAACTTTCCCGATGGGTCGAATGCAGCACTATAGATTGCCATTCCAACCTGAAATGGAGAACCTGTCAGTACTGTTAGTCCGCCGGTTGTGCCATCGATATTCCACGCAAGAATGCCGTTCGCCTTCATGCCCGAAGTTGCGTAGAGGAACTTTCCGGAGGGATGTATCGCGAGCCCTCCGATCGTCGCGTTTACCGGCGGAATGAAGGGCGATCCGGGCACAGGAGCGAGCGCCCCGGTGCTGGAGTCAACTGAGAATGCAGAGAGACTCTGCAGGAGAAAGTTGCCGCCAGATGCGTCTATGTTTTCGGTGTACAAGAATTGCCCAGAGGGATGCACGCGCACAATAAAAGGCGCCTGGTCGGCGGGAAATGGCGAACCTGCTACGACACTCAATGTGCCTGCTGCGCTGTCAACCGCGAGCGCGCCAATCCCTTGCGACACTCCTCCACCCAACGAGGAACTGGCGTAATACAGGAATTTCCCACTGGGACTTAGAGTCAATTCCCCCGGACCGCTGGCAGGAGCGCACAACGGACAGATTACATTCAACGAAAATATGCTCGTTTGAGTTGGCACACCCGTGCTCGGGTCAATCGTGAAGATGCCAATCGCGTTTGCGATGGGGTTTGGATAGGAAGCATACAAGTACTTCGAATCGGGCTCCACGGCGATTCCTGGAACAAGTTGAGACCCAAATGTGGTTGTTGCTGGGGAGCCCAAGGCTCCCGTCGATGAATCCACCTTAAGGTTCGAGAGTTGAAAGCTCAGATTGGGCGGTGGGCCGCTCAGTGTGAGGGCATAGAGGGAGTCAGGGTTCGGTGGAGGGGGCGTCACATTGGAAGATCCACCGCCGCACGCGCACACAATTGTCAGCAGTGCCAGAGTACAAACAAGTGGCCAGAGATGCTTGTTCGCCATAGGCGAAACCGTCCGTCGGTTTCCAAAATTGGCGGCAATTATAACCCCACTCTGGCGGACCAGCATACTTTAAAATCGATTGCAGATACTCCGAACCCTAGCGACGGCGTCAGCTTTCGCAGGCAAGAGCGCGTTCTCTACAACCATGAAAATCGGCGTACTAGCATTGCAAGGCGATTTCGACGCCCACCGCCGCCGTCTCGAGGAACTCGGCGCCGAAGTTGTTCTGGTCAAGAAGCCCGAGCAACTCAGCGAGATGGACGGCCTGGTCATCCCCGGCGGCGAGTCGGGGACATTCCTCAAGCTGCTCGGCGAAGACGGATTCGCGAAGCTGAAAGAATTCGTGCGCGCGAAGCCGGCCTTTGGCACTTGCGCGGGATGCATCCTGCTGGCCACAGATGTAGAGAATCCCAAGCAGACAGGCCTGGGCGCGCTCGATATCACGGTGCGCCGTAATGCTTACGGCCGACAGATCGACAGCTCCATTCGCGAAGGCCAATTTCTTGGCGATCCCATTGAAATGGTATTCATCCGCGCTCCGAAGATTGAACGGGTGGGTGAGGGCGTGGAAGTGATCGCGACGGAGGGCAGCGACAAAGTGCCGGTGCTGGTGCGCAAGGGAAAGACGCTGGCGGCGACCTTCCATCCTGAGTTGAGCGACGACCCGCGCATTCACCAGTATTTTCTGGACGTGATCGAAAACAACCGGCGTCAGCATTAACCCCGAACACTTAGGTCCGCAAGATCGGAGCGCCGCCGTCAGCTAGGAGCTGCGGGTGGTGAGAGGAGGGCATATGGCGCCGAGCGCCTGCGAAAGGGCCAGGACATGGCGCCCGTATTTCCGAGGCAAAAAAATCCCCGGGCGTTATGCCCGGGGGGAAGGGAATCTAGTAGAGGCGAATCTACGAACGGAAGCGGCGGCGGAAAACCCCGGCGAGGCCCGCGAGCCCGGTTCCGAGCAATGACAGCGTGCCCGGTTCCGGCACTGCTGCCTGACCGTTGGTGGCAAACCCGGTGGCCGGACCACAGTTACTTCCACTGGCCGTGCAGAAGTGAACCGCAAAACCGTATGCCTTCATTTGCTGGAGCGTGACGCCAGAAATGAAGAACGAGATGGTGTTCGCGCTGACGTAGCCCTTAGGAAGAGTCCCTTTTGTCAGGTTGCGAATGTCATAAGCGAAGGATCCGAACGGTTTCGGGCCGTGGCCAGCGAACGTGAAGTTCGATGTGTATTTGCCGTCAATCAGCACACTCGAGATGTTTCCGGCAGTGAGACTGGCGTTCGTGTTGAACAGGATGTCCCCACCGCTCAGCTTAAAGCTGTAGCCGGCATTGGCTTGGAGCGTGACCATCACGCCCCCGCCCTGGGCCGTCAGGGTTACGGTGCCGATGCTACCGCCGATGCCGAGGTTGTTGACGTTCAATTGGATTGTGTCGGCCGTCGCGAAGGGAACGGCGATGGCCAGCAGAAGAAGCAGAAGCAACGAAAGGCGAATGCGAGTCATAGTCAGAGTTTTCTATCTCCCGGAGGTGAGTCGATCACAATGCTATGCGCAAGTGTGTCGCCAAAGAGAGCTTCCGTCGTGACAAAATAACTGTTGTAGTTTCATGGTGTTAGAGGTAGCACTTAAACATCCCGCTAAGCAGACCTACCTCCGACCGCACTAAGTTGCGCAGGAACTGAAACACAAGTTGATCGGCAGCGTCCGCGAAAGGCAGCAAGGAGACTGAAGGATAGGGAATTGCCGAGGGGGCTCTCGGCAAGAGGGACTAGTCGCTCAGGTGACGCCGAATCAAGGTGGCTAAGCCAACCAGGCCGCCTCCCAGTAAGGCGAGAATACCGGGTTCGGGAATGACTGAAGATCGTACGACGGCAGGTGCCGCAAAAGAATTTGTAGCCAACAGGACTAGCAGAAAAACAGGGACCAAGTTTCTCAAGATCGAAACTCCTTTCGTCATGGATAGGGCATGCAATTGTCCAACCGGTCGACTTTCACAAAGAATTCATAGACAAGGTTTTTGGGGGAAATCAGGCCCTGAAGTTTGAAAGCCCTGTAGTTTTCCAGAGGAGGGCTTCGGTTGTGTGCATCGCTTTGCACAATTTTGCCAAAACGGGCTCCTTTTCGGGCCTCGGGTGCGGGGTTCGGGCCGATCCGGTATGCTGTGAAATTCTCGATCTCACCCCTGCATGGAACCTGCTCCTGAATTGGAAGCTAGTCCGGTAACGTTTGCTTCGTACGCGCGCCTTCTGGGCGGGAACCGGAATCTTCGGCGCTTGTGGAGCGCGCAAGTCGTCAGCGAAATCGGCGATTGGTTTTACACGCTGGCCATCTACAACCTGCTGCTGCAGCTCACCGGACGCGCCGGATCCGTGGCGCTGGCGCTGGTATTGCAAGTTTTGCCCCAGACGCTTATCGGCCCGACCGCGGGCGTAGTGAACGACCGGCTGCGACGCAAGCACGTCATGATCGCGGCGGATATCGGACGCATGTTGATCGTCCTCTGCATGCTGCTGATTCGCTCGAAAGAGATGGTATGGCTGGTCTATCCGCTGCTGATGGCGGAGACTTTGCTGGCTGCTTTTTTTGAACCGGCTCGCAGTGCCGTGATCCCCAACATTGTCGAGCGGGAAGATATCGTGGTCGCGAACACGCTCTCGTCGACCACGTGGAGCGTCAATCTCATGCTGGGCGCGACGCTGGGAGGCGTGGTGGCGGCGCTGCTCGGCCGCGACGCGGTATTCCTGCTGAACGCGCTCTCGTTTGTGGTATCAGGTGCTCTGATTTGGGGGATGCGCTTTTCCGAGCCCCACGCCGAAGGCGCCCGCCGGTTCCAAGTGCGCGAGCTGGTGGATTTTTCACCGATCCTGGCGGGGATCCGCTATGTACGGGCTCATGCGAGTCTGCGAGCGACAGTCTTTGTGAAGTTTGGAAACCTGATCATCGGCCCGAGCTGGGTGCTCTTCACGGTGATGGGGCAAAAAGAATTTGCCGTCCGCTGGCATGGCATGGCGCCCGAACGCGGCGCGTTTCTCGGGATGAGTCTGCTGCTCGGCGCCCGTGGACTGGGCGCGCTGCTTGGGCCGCTTCTGGCCGCTCCGTGGGCCGGACACTGGAAACATCGCTTGGAAGTCGCGATCTTCTGGGGATATCTGGGAGCCGCTGCCGGATATGCGCTGCTAGGCGTTTCCGGTCATCTCTGGCAGGCCTGTTTGTGCGTGATGCTGGCGCACTTCGGAAGTTCGGTCGTGTGGGTGTTTTCAACGACGCTGTTGCAGATGCAAAGCGACGACCGGTTTCGCGGGCGCGTATTCGCCGCCGACTTGGGCCTCTGCATGTTCACGATTGCCGCGGGCGCGTATCTTGCCGGACGCTTCGTGGATTGGGGTTTCGCCGCGCGGCACGTCGCCAGCGTCGCAGGCATGTTGATGCTGATTCCGGCAGCGCTGTGGGGGTTATCGGTGCGGCGGAACCAGGTTGGGGAGTGAGGGGCGTCCTCGCCCGTCCACTGCATCTCGCGTCCCAGTTTCTGGAGCCGTCACGCCAAGCGGTCGATCTTCGCCGCCAGGATAAAATCCGACTCGGTCAGACCATCCACCGCGTGCGTCCAGGTGGTGATCTCGACCTTACCCCATCCGAGCAGGATGTCGGGATGATGTCCCTG
>Ga0209647_1000653_pt1 | contig 31713 bp, 32 predicted proteins | sample GraSoi_2013_60cm_FD_185827 | JGI IMG/M metagenome (GOLD analysis project Ga0209647, IMG submission 185827) | Grasslands soil microbial communities from the Angelo Coastal Reserve, California, USA - Sample 9_17_2013_60cm (SPAdes) (version 2) | ecosystem: Environmental > Terrestrial > Soil >... | reverse complement strand
GATTCCATTAAGGCAACGATCTTGTTGGGTTCAGATAAGTTTATCCAAAAGATGCTTGCAGTCTTGAAAGGTGACCGTCGCGAGCAGACGGGACTACGCTTGAAAGAACGATTAAGAGTTGACTGGGGAAATATCATCGAGGCGATCACAGAGGTTTGGGGTCAAGAGTGGGACGCGCTAACGAACTCGCGCGGCAATGGTGCTGTACCCGCCGCTTTCTTTCTTGGGCAGCGATATGCCGGCTTGCGATTAAGGGAAATGGGTGAGCTCGCCGGTGGTTTTGAATATCCAGCGGTGAACGCCGCCATTTCAAGATTTGAAAGGCGCTTGAAGATGGACCGGGACCTTCAGAAGAAGCTCAAAAAGATAGCCAAAAAACTGAAAATTGAGATTTGACCCCTTTCTCGACGATCTACCTAGTTCTTAACGCCGTCGAGCAGCATTTCTTGACGGTGACCCTTAACAGAGTACTGTAAAGTTTGCAATCGACAGGGCTGGATGTTCGGTTAGTGCGAATTGCCCCAATCAATAACAAGGACTGAGACATGCCGCGGATCCGGCTGGATGTTCCCCTGGTAGCGCAAGAGAAGGCAAATTGCTGCTGGCACACGAGCGCGTACATGATTTGGCTATATTGGCAAAAGAACGGCAAGGGCGCGGGCCCGATGTTCACAATTCCGAGCAGTTACGCAGCGGCCGATACCAAGGGAATTGGCCCGGCTCAATTTATTACCTTGGCCCTAAATGTTGGACTTGACGCCTTGCCCGTGAAGAACCAGCACTCTGAGCAAGATCTTTTCGACTACCTCAAGAATTCAGGGCCGGTCTGGTCCGCAGGCTATTGGTTTGGGGTCGGGCACGTCATCGTGTTGACGGGTGTCGATCCCGGCAAAGTGTATTTCAACGATCCTGGGGGTGGGGTCGCCAAGGAAGGAACCGTCAAATGGTTCAACGAGAGACTTTCCACGCAGCTCCCAGGTTGCCTGATGGTCAAGGACCAACAACGATACTAGAGCCTGTCATAAACTGACGCGGCCGCAGGGGTGAAGGGCTCGTTTGGGGTCAAATCTCAATCTTCGGCGGCCTAACGCTGCTGCAGTGAATTAGGTACCCCCCTTTAGTGATCGCCTTGCGTTTTATCGGACTTAAATGTGGCCCATCCAAGAGGGCCGCTAGCCGTTTTAGCGTGACACCGTCTCGCGAAATCCGACCATCTCCGCTGCCTCCCCACGCCGTTTGAAAGTCGTTTGTCGCTTGAATGATCTCATCGTCACATTTGCCGCTAACTCGAAGCATCGGCTGGGAACATGCTCGGTTTAAACAGTGTCTGGACCTTTGTCACGTCCCGTTCGTGATTACCCTTCTCTTTGTTATGAAGCATTCCCACAGGGGCCAAAAGGCTAGTATCCATAATCAGCTCTAGGATTACTTTATTTTATAACAACTAAGCCCATCGGATCTATAGGCTCTCGCATAACCTTCTTTATTCTTACCGACTGCTCAAGAAGCTTAAGTCGATCTTTTTAACTAGTATCAGGAGGTCAGCTTGCCCTCTCATCGGGTGGCGAGATTTACGCGGTAAGGTTTTGATACTGCTTTACCCAAAGAGGATTCTTTACAGGAAAAAACACTTGATGAGCCTTACCCACCAACATTTGTTGCCCTTCTGGCTCAAGGGTAGATTTGCGAAGAGTTTTTGTGGGGTGCCTAGCCCCCGTATCCGCGTATAACCTGACCGGCCGGCAACTCAAGCGCCCAAATCTCCGAGATTTTTGTTCCAGTCATTAGCGATGACAAGCAGCTCTCGCAGCATATCTCTTAAAACACGCTTCTTGTCCTGCGCAGTGAAATATATTCTCGAGTAGGCGGCCACCACCCTCCCGAATAGACCCGATTTGTCGGTCCAGCTACCCGCAGGAACAGCATCGGCCCTGAGAAATTTTCTCGCTTAACTGAACTAAGTCCCGACCTGACCTCGTCCATTTTTTTCTTGGCTTCAGCTTCCGGCGTCTGATTTTTGCTCTGAAGCTGAACCCGATTGTGAGGGAGACGGTAAAGAGCAAGAAGACAGAAGCCTTTGGAGTCAGATCTCAATCTTCAACATACCTCTGGCTCCTGAGATAAGGTGTCGGGTAAGATCGCGCACAATTGTGGCGCGATCATTGCGCATCGATGTGCCCCATGGTTCGGGGGCATGTGCTCAACCGAGGAGTCTCCAACTTCGCCAAGGCTTCGATGGATCTTTTCGAGAACGCAGGGCCCAAGCGGAGCCGGTTTCGCCCCAAGCCGCGATCTGGTTAAAGCCCGCGTCGAGGCACTCAGTAGCTACCGCTGGAGTTCGTACCAAGTCTACGTTGGCAAGGCTCGCAACCCAGGTTGGCTAACTACCGAATCTATTTATCGATTCTTCGGAGATCACACACTTCACAGTTTGCGAGGCGCTTACCGCCAGCAACTGGAAGAGATGGCGGCGCTCGGCCAGTGGGAGACCGATTGGCGGGATTCCATTAAGGCAACGATCTTGTTGGGTTCAGATAAGTTTATCCAAAAGATGCTTGCAGTCTTGAAAGGTGACCGTCGCGAGCAGACGGGACTACGCTTGAAAGAACGATTAAGAGTTGACTGGGAAAATATCATCGAGGCGATCACAGAGGTTTGGGGTCAAGAGTGGCACGCGCTAACGAACTCGCGCGGCAATGGTGCTTTACCCGCCGCTTTCTTTCTTGGGCAGCGATATGCCGGCTTGCGATTAAAGGAAATGGGTGAGCTCGCCGCCAGTTTTGAACATCCAGCGGTGAACGCTGCAATCGCAAGATTTGAACGGCGCTTGAAGATGGACCGGGACCTTCAGAAGAAGCTCAAAAAGATAGCTAAAAATTGAGAATTGAGATTTGACCCCTTTGCGTCGCGCACCCCTCACGACTTCACCTTCAGGAGCCGTCTTTGGGTGGCCGTTAACCAAGCGTTAAGACCCTGGTAAATCGCTTTCGTTTAGGTCGGTGCTTATCGGCGGCTAGGGCATCGGCATCGCCGCCTCCTCTATTCACCGACGCTATCGAGGACCGGTGCTGTCCGACGCCATTTCCGATAGCGATCCTTCGTTGCGAGCTCGTTCTTTTCGCGCTGCGGGTGAGCTTGCAAGGGCAGAGGTGTTACCTAGGTTTTGGAGTGGACTTACGGATGCAGGACAAAGCGTTCGCTTTTCTTAAGCCTGGTCTGCTACGCTTCTGTCGGTCAATGTGGATTTGCTCACTGTTCTTCGAGCAATTGCGGAATCGGCCGGCCCGAATTCGTATAAAGCTCTGCAGGTGGCAGTTCGGCCAATGAATCTTGCAGCCGCGAATGCATGGCAAGCGTCGCTCCCAAAACACAAAGAAAAACTGCGTCTCGCCATTATTGCTGCCAGCGCTATTGGCGATCCGAACCGCGTCCCTTGGCTCATCGAGCAGATGAATGTGCCGGCCATGGCTCGAGTTGCAGGCGAAGCGTTTACCATGATCACCGGAATTGATTTGCCTTGCAATGATCTGGAAAAGCACGGCCCGGAAGGATTCGAAGCGGGCCCGACGGAACATCCTGAAGACGAAAACGTCGAAATGGATCCACACGAAAAGCTTCACTGGCCTGATCTGGTATTAACTTAAAAATGGTGGAGCAATAACTATAGCCAATTCCAAAAAGGCACACGCTACTTTCTGGGTAAGCCGATAACGATCGAATCGTTGCAGCAGGTCCTGCGCATCGACGCAGCTCCAGCGTGCCGCAGCGGCACTGGAGCTAGTTATTCGCAGCCTGGCCAGTCGCTGTTCGAAGTGCGAGCGCCAGGGTTTCAGCAGCAGGCCATTTTAGGACTGAGCAGCCGATGACTCAGCGATGATGAGCCACAAGATCGAAACCGACGAAGCATACCTACGGGAGCTGAAACGATTCTGACGAATGTTGCTATTCACTTCCCGGCCACCACGTTTTGGAATTACTTGCAACAGGAAGGCCGTCTCAGCCCGGCGCGCAAGACGTGGCTTTTGGTCGCTGCCATATTTGCGACGATCAGTGTGGTCTTGCAGCCGTTTCGCAGATAGGAATACTGCTGTCCAAAAAGTCCGAGATAAGTTGCCGTAAGAAGTGAGGTCGTCAAGAAGGGGGATTAACTCGTTAGGTTCGTAGACCAGCCGGCGCTGGAGTTCCGCCTGGCCCGAGAGGCCAAGCTTGTGAACGCTCAGTTTGATAACGTCGATCATCTTGGGAATGTCGGCCTAGATGTTCCCAAAGTTTGATGTTAGGATTACAAAAGTGCGCGCGAGCGCAAGCGGAAGTATTCCATGGCTTACAGAGCAGCAGCAACGACAGCACAGGTGCTGCGCGATTATGGGCCGCCGGTTCTAAAAACCAGTTGGAATCGCGAGGATAGGCTTCAACTAGCACCGGATAACCGACACCAGGGTGAGACGGACCCCCATAAGACGGGACGAGCCATCGACATCGTTCTCGATTCGCAGCGCCCGACGGAAAAAATGGAGGGCGAAATCCTGGTGCAAGCTTTCATCGATCTCAGCGACGATATGCAATGGGAGTATCTCATTTATGCCAAGCGCGCCTGGGATCCTCTCAAGGCGTACGACCAGCCAATCCCCAGGATTGCTAACCCTCGAGAGTATACAACGGCATGGGAGAGAGCGAGATATGAGCACATAACTCATATTCATATTCAATGGTCGGAACAAAAAAAGGATCTTGACCCATTTAAAGACACCCTAATCGAGAAATTACAGAAAGACTCTTGGGCCGATAGCACACTGGAAGATTTCGCAAATCGACTTGTTGGCACATGGAACGTGCAAATCGGCGACTGGTCTGGCATTTTTAATTTTGCGATAGACGGTTCTATGTCATGGGCCAACAGTACGTCCTCTCCGAAAAATAGGGGCCGTTGGTGGTTTACAAATAGTGAACTGCTCTGGAAGTTCAACGACCCGGGCGACATCAGAACGTTCGTAATGAACCTGCCTTTAGACTCATCCGGCACGGTATCGGGTGCGATCAGGCCTGAGGGACAGGGCTGGTTCTCAATGTCGAAGACGTAGTGGCCCGAGCATTCGGGGACACGGTAACGAGAGATCAGCAAACTCCCCTGCGGCGACTTCCCCTGTCGGGGGCGTGCTGAAAATGGTAGGACATGAGTAGAATGGCGGGTTCGGGGCCAGCCGTGACGGAACTTTGCGCACGGATGTGCCCCAACTGTGCATTTCCGCGAACGAAACGTCCATCCCGATCGGGAGTGCGCTGAGACCCACGCCAGCTCCTGCGAATGACAGGCGATATGTCAGCCCGGTTCGGTATCATGTGTCATATAAATGTTAATGCGGTAACCCCAATGATATTCACTGAGACGTCGAAACTGCCCGACGTTACAACTTTCCATCCGGTTGGTCCGAATGGTGTGCTGGTAGCCGCCGTGGTCGCGCCGACGACCGGCAGAAACTTGGCAAGAGGAGCTCTCGGTTGGTCGGCGGCCCTGAGGGATTCTATGTCCAACCTCGAGCGGGTGAGAGCGGTGTCCGGTCGGTTAGGCTACGGATGATCTCCGCTTTGGCCGGCGGTTTTGAATATCCAGCCGTGAACGCTGCAATCGCAAGATTTGAACGGCGCCTCAAGATCAACCGGGACCTTCAGAAGAAGTTGAAAAAGGTAGCTAAAAAATTGAGAATTGAGATTTGACCCCTTTTTGCTTCCGACCTTCCGATCTTGGCCGACGAACAAACCGCAGGGCTCACCGTGCGCGAAAAGCTGGCCGAACTACTTCACAGGCCGGCGCTATGCGCTCTACGGATAGTCGAAGTTATAGACCTTCTCGACAGCGCCATCAGGTCCGTAGACGAGCACCGTGCCGTCTAAGTCATCGATGCAGCCGAACGGTACCCAGGGCGGGCCGTATTGATCCGCTGTCGAGGCCCAGACATGTGCCTGCGCGGCTTTGGCAATGGCCGAACAAAGCAAATTGCCGTCGCCGGCGCCACCGGAAGCGGCGATGAACCCCGCCTGGCAGGCGACAAGGAAGATGTTGTCGACGTACGGCGCGATCTTCTCGAAGTGGATGACATCTTCGCGTCGAATGCCGGTGCCGATGCTCAGCCCGTAGCCTCCTTTGCCAGCGCGTACCAAGCCGTGGCAATTGATGATCAGGTCGAAGAATCGGTCGGGGTTGTTCTTCTGGAAATCCGTAAAGACCTCGGCGGCCCATCCCAACAAGTGTGCGGGCCCAACGTCCTCCTTGACGTCCCAAGTGTTCGTCATCCGATAGTGAGGCAATGGCACGTCGTGTGAGTTCATGGCCATGGCGGGCTGCGGTATCGAGATCATGGAAGCGTCACCTTTTGAGTGTAGGAAAATTTAAACACTCTTTTTCACTGACGCGAGCTATATCGCCGAACCGGCGAGCCATCAAGCGCACGTGTGTTTACCGAGAATCACGGTTTTGCTTCGCCGAATAGAATTTAGAATTGAATCTAGGGTCAAATCTCATTCTTCAATATAACTCTCGCTGAGATAAGGTGTTTAGTAAGATCGCGCACAATTATGGCGCGATCATTGCGTATCGATGTGCCCATGGTTGGTACCATGTACTCAACCGAGGAGTCTCCAAAGATCGATCGAAAGTACGCCGCCTACCTGATTGCTAAGGCACTGTTTGAGGGAGTGATGTCCGCGAAATTCGAAGACTACCAAAACGCCAGGGAAAGCAAATACATCGAGGAGTCCGAGGTCGATTTTGGTATTCCGTGCGTCGTCTCCGCCGGCAGCGATGCCGGCGTTGCAAACAAGATTCTGATCGGTGTCAAGCGAGTGTCAAAATTGAATCAGCAAAACTGGGTGTCATTTGAGGTGAATCACTGTGCTGGTGCTGTGAAAAAAGAATCCCAAACGTAGATCGATCGGTTTTTCGCCAGCCTCTCATCGAGGCATTCATGGACGTTTGGGTTCAACAGTAGGACGCGCTAGCGAATTCCCGCGGTAATGGTGCCCTAGCGACGGCCTTCGTTCTAGGGCAGCGATATGCTGGCTTAAGACTGAAGGCATCGGGATCACACCGGTGGTTTATCCGGCGGTGAACGCCGCAATAGCAAGATTTGAAAGGCGCTTGAAAATTGACCGGGACCTTCAGAAGAAGCTCAAAAAGATAGCCGAAAAACTGATAATAGAGATTTGACCCTTTCTGTTCCTTCTTTAAGCGTGAAAGGTAGTGTGGAGTTGTATGGTGCCAGGTTAACGGCAAGACTTTAAGATGGGAAACGGGTTCGCGATGGCGCGCCGTTAAAAATTTTTCTTGAACGCTCCTGGACGCAGATCGTGTCCGCTAAACGCGTGAAAGGCGAACGCCGCGTACGTGCAGGCGTTGAGTGCTGCCTCCTTCGGCGTCAGATCGTGGTAGTTCCGCGGATGCTTTTTGCAACTCCCATCTGGATTCTTGACGTTTTCATCGGGGCAATCCGGACTGCCAAGCAAGCTCGGTCCTTCTCGAGCGAAATGGACCGCGGAGGCAACATAGTGCGCACACTCGTGAATAAGCATGGCCGCCCGGCAATTATTACCGCAACTCTTAAAGAGAGGGTCATTGATTAAAATCTTCTCCTGCGTGGTATCACGATGAAAGCCGCCAAGCGGCGCGCTGGCAAAAGCGGTGCTGTTAGTTACGACCGGCACATGCAAGGCGAAACTGCCGAAGTCCCCGAGGACTTGCTGGATGCCGGCGAACTGGCTGCGCACGTCCCGTAGCAGCGCGATGCGGTCGTTCGAATCAGCAAACTTCATCTGATGAAAGTGGGTATTCGCGATGTCAAAATCCCTCTTGGGAAACGGCGTTCCCGGTCCGGTCCTCTTCGAGAAGTGTGCATCGATCCGGTCGAGACAGTTGAAGGCGGCCCTCGCCCAGGTCAGGGCCCGGTTGGCATCGCTAATCGGGATGGGACCCCCGATCGGTGCGGCCAGAGCTGTAGTAGTAATCCCTGCCTTGACCGTTTCTTTTGGCAGATCGCACGTTACGGTTCTTCGGCCCTGCGTCGCGAGCATCTCTCGGTCCAGGGCCGCAATGGTCATCTTGCCCACGATATTATCGGCTTGGGTCTGATAGGCGCGGTTTATAATGTTCCGCTTCTTTTTGAAAGCCAAGACTGCCGCCGCTGTCGATGGCCCATACTCCTTCGCTGACAACTCGCTTAAGACAATGGTACTACCATCCAGTCTGACCAACGCAGACTGGATTTTCGACACGTGATCACCTATGGCCCCCGGTGTCACATGAGCGGCGTCGTTGACCGCACAAGCCTCCAGTGCTCGGTCGCCTTTGAATAGTTCCGATTGCAAGGCCATGAGCCGTCCTTTGGCTGCCTTTTTGTTATGAGATTTCGATATTTTCGCCTGCTGCTATCTTGTCCAGTCGCCGCGGCGGCCGGACCCCTTATGCAAAATCCTCTCACTTTTACCACTTTCAACCCCGACTTGAATGAAGTCGTCGCACAGACGGGCGACCATCCGATGATCAACGTTCTGCAGACGCTCCACAGTTTCAAGGCCGGCGCGGACAACTTCCTGTTTAGTCTCGTGGATCGTCGACAAGCCGTCAGCGTATTCGTAGTGAAAGACAGATTAGCTCGGGGCGGACGGCTCTTCGTGCCGCTGGCACACGTCCGTTGGGACTTGTTGTTTAGCGGACCTTCAAATGGCGGGACCGGGAAATTTTGCCGGCCGCGGATATGTCGTCATTCACCAGTGTTGCGATTCGGTCGGGATCTGTCAGTGCCACTTTATTTTCATGAAGTTCAGCCTGACCAATCCGGATGGATTCTATCACTGCGGGGCGGGCCTTACGGTTTCAACGTCACGACCAGTCCCCGACTTTCAAATCGCTTGTTCATCCACTCAGCCACCGCCAGGACGCAACCGGCATCTTCCTTCATGTCCGGCCAGGGAACGCCGCCCACCGCGCCGTGACTGCCAACGAACGACTTGGTCTCGTAGCTTCCCGACCCCGCGAGATAACGGCCGGTATTATAGAAATAGAATCTCGCTTTGACCGGATTTCGGATCCAAAAGGGAAGATTTCGCGCGCTTCGGACATGAGCGACCATGCGTACATTGTCCGAAATGATCTGCGAGAGATGCATGTCTGAGGTCTGCATATCGACGGCGTCGAACAAAAACAGGGAATGAACTCCGACACCCCGATCCTTCAGCCGACGCGCGGCAATGATCGCCGCGCAACCGCCCCGGCTATAGCCGGCCAGCATCACCTCATCCGTCCTCGCGTAGCCCCGTGCAGCCATCACCGCGTCGACCGCCAGGTTGGCAATGGCCGAGGTCTCCGATCCGGTGAGGGTGGGTCCGCGGAAGTAGGTGGCGTTCGCCGTGCGCCCAATCTGGCTGCAGAATGAGCCGCCCATTTCCTTGGCGTAGTCGCCTGGAGAGTCCGGTCCCGTGCCGTCGATGGCGACTATCATTGTCCACCTCCCCCGAGAAGCTTACGCAGACCGCCTCGTCTATTCGCGTCTTCCGCCTCTGCGTTTGATGTCACCGAAGGTGAATTATATCTGATAGCTTCGACTGGGCAATATATGGCGCGCCGTGCGGACTTCCTGCGGCATTTCACTGACTCGAATGCACATCTCTAGTGCCGAAGTGAATATCAACGAAAGCCGAGAAACCTTTAGAAGGCCGCGATTGGCGCTGGAGAGATGACTGAATACAAAGATGGCACCACGCGAGCGCCTGGTGGTACTTAGCTGACCGCAAGTACGAGCTAGGAGCAGATAATTAAGTGCTCAGATTTCTTTTAGATCCAGAGGTTTAGTAATACTTCCTCTGACTGGGTTTACACACACTATGTTTCATCGGCAAATTGGTTAGAAAGTGGGACAGATCGGTAGTATTTCAAAACTGGGATCTTTTTGTGAGTTTTTCGCGTTAGGATCTTGCCAAGCGGGTTCAAAATTCCTCTCGTGAACGGCTCTCACATAAATCAAATGCAGATTATCACCGCCGCGTCATGTACTGCAGCTTTTTGCATATCCTGTGATCATGTGATGATTAGGGTCAAATCTCAACGGCCAGTTGCCAAAATAACACCTTAATAATGTTGTTTGATGGTTACAGATTTAGTAGACATCTCTCCCAGACCCATCCTGGGTTAGCGCGTAACCTTACTCAGCTGCTCCATCGGCTGACGGTGTTATGATGCGCAGAGCGATGACGCAGTGGGCATAGATTGAATTTCGAATATCCAGCAGTGAACGCTGCAATCACACGATTTGACAGGCGCTTGAAGATCGAGCCACGATCTTCAAAAAGGCGGGCTTCAAGCTGACGTGAATCCGGTACCGAAAATCGTTCTCGGGTGAAATCGTACGATACCGAAGGCAAGCTTACATAAGTAATTGCCGGGGTAGGCGTACCAAAGAGGTCTCTCATGGCGCGTACACCAACGGGCGCTCGGCAGTCTGGATTAAGTATTGGCTCATGAAAAAGTCGTAGTCCCAAGTCTGCATGCCGGTGGCGGGGTTGTTGATTATGAGCTTGTCGTCGGAAATGCCAACGATCACCACCCAATGGCCGCTCAACCGGCCGGGCCACGCTCCCGGTCATGGATCCCGGTATTGGCCGCATAGAGCGCCACGGTTTCCGGATCTTCAGACGGGTCCACCAGACTGCCACCCAGCCCCCTGTCGCGCCAGTACTTAACCACCATTTGAAGCGAGGTGTACCAGCAAGCCCATGACACCGGCTGGCGCATAATCGGCACCGGATTGTAGATCGAGGAGTTCATGCGTCCCGGGAGCCAGATTTGACCTGGATTGGCGGCGGAGCTGAAACAATAGTTCTTGCGGTCGGCCGTGAGCTTTGTGCACCCGACATATTCCTGCAGATACCAGTTTACCTCGGGCGCCGCCTGATGGTCGTTTGAGGGCAGACCAGGATAGTTGTAGCGGATCAACTCCCATGGGCTCATCCCCTTGTCTCTCGCCAGGGTGACCCAGCTATCGCTATCTTTTACTTTGTACGTCTGGCCGCCGGCGGGGCGGTAACCCTGAGCGACGGGGCGGACTGGACGGCGGATGCATTGCTGAAGGATCGATGACATAATATAGAAACTTGTCGCTAATTTGTTGGTTAGTTGTTAGCCAGGTGGGCGATATGGGCTGGAACCACGTTGTTATTGAGACCGTTACAATCGAGCTTTTAGGTCGAGGAGAGGTCGGGCAAATAGCTATTTAGCATGAACGATGCCAGTGATTTTTACCTGTCTAGTACTACGGGGACGGGCGGTGGCATGAAGCGATCAGGTTTCCGATCCTGGGACAATCGGCATCCCGATTGTGGGAAGCAGCTGAAGCACGAAGGCGACTTCGCTCCGTTCAAAATTGGCAACCGACGCCGCCGTGATCCGCAATCTCGGATGGGGAGCTCCAGAAGATTCGATTCGAAATACCTTGGCTAGAACGGCTGATGCATGGGCCTGGGGCTAGCGGTAGCACCTCAAAGATGCGCCGTGCCCACTGAGGGAATCCTCAGACCGATCGGCAACCTGTTTTATCCAAATACCTAGATAGAGTACCTGATCGGACGCCGTGGGGGCGAAGCGTCGCCTGTGTCCGTGATCAAAAGGTTTGAGCAGGCCGGCGCTATACCAATCCAACTGATTTCCGCGGGAATCCCGAAACTCGAAGAACGCAATCCTTTTGTAATAGGATGTGAATAGGTTCACCATAATGCTCGTTCTTACCGCATTCTTTGCCGCATCGTCGCTCGACGCATGGACTGGCTACTTCAAGAGCCTAAAAGTTAGGAACCTTCCGGCAAATAGCCCGATCCGTTTGCAGCTCACTCCGCAGACAAATTGGGTTGAAGAACCAGTTCGACGCATGATCTGGCTTCGATTCATCGATCCACTGCGCTGGTTTGATGGCACTCCAAAGGATAGGCGCCTTCGATGGGAGTACTGGCCCGAATCGCCAGACCGTCTTGTTTAGCCCTGGACGAGCTGGAAGAGATGTTCCTTGAACGGGTCGGGTAGCTCTCGCACGGCGTCTACATCGATCAATTCGATGAATGCAGGGACACCCGACAAGCCTGTCGCCGCGGCAATGACCGATTCCGGCGGGAGAAAAGTTGGAATTTGCGATCGGATCACGACCAACGGAAGTCCGCTAAGCGCTGGATGAAATTGGGTGCTAACGTTGTAACGCAGTTCGCCAAGCAACGTGGTTAAACCGCTGCTCCGCGCGATCAGCGCCTGCATCACCAATTCGTTCACAACGAATTGCCGAAGTTGATCTGTCCCCCGGCGATCTTGCTTCCGGGCGAACGCCTGAATCGCTTGAGTCACCGAGTAACCCGGTCCGTAGGCTAGAATCCAACGAGTTGGCGACGTGATCTGAATCAGCCGTTTCCCCTCTTCTATCGTGATCTCTTGGGTGTATTCCCAGCGCTGCAGCTCCGCTTTTGGTCCAACCTCACTAAGCCACTCGGTTTCGAGTTCCTTCGGAAAATCAAACGGTTTCCCGGAAAGGGCTCTATACTTCTCTTGCAATTCCCTCAATGTCTTATCGACGCCCGGCACCTCAAACCTTGAGCCGGCCAGCTTGCCGAGGATGCGTTCCGGAACCAGGAGAGAGCGTAAAGTATCGAGATAGCTCCGGAGCTGCTTCTCGAGAAACTCTGACACAGCCTCGGTTCTTTTTCGGGCTACCGCCAGTTGGTCGAACGACAAGCTCTTAACGGGAGCTGCAGATATTTCCGCCATTGGTCTTTGGTCTAATGACCCTAACCAAGAGAGCGTAACTAGGAATGACCTAACTTTCCAAGCAAAATGTTATGGGCTGATGAAGCGTGACAGCTAGGAATGAGGCTTATGGAGCTCACAACTTCACGGCGAAGACCGCCGCGAGTCTGGTAATAAACGGGCGAAGATCGTCCGGGCATTGGGAACGCCACTCGGCAAAATGCCGCGCCAATGACTCCTCAGGGTTAGAGGAACCGCGATTGAGGAATGTCACCGCTTCCCAACCGCGTGGTTCCGCCTCAAAAATGGGCATGAGTTGGATCGCGATAATCGTGTTCGAGTCGCGCAGGTCAGGGTTCTGGCGCAAGGTGGGTTGATTCCGGCGGAACCAAACTGAGAACGACGTTCCGGCCGGGAGATGATGTTCCGGTAGCACGAGCCGCTGCTCCACATAGTCGTTGAGCCAGGGAGCGTAAGTCCGCCAGGCGGGATAGGGAGGGGCAGTCTGCCATGAGCGGCTCATGGCTCGCAAAGCGAACAAAGAAGCCGTTTCGCAAAGACTTTCTTCCAGCCACATGTTGACGTGGCGCGGGTAACGCACCAACCGCTTTGAATTACTGAAGTTGGCCAGCGCATGGCAGAACTCGTGCGCGAACTGGAAGCTATACTGCGCCCAATGAGTGTCATGAGCGGATAGCCCGATCGCGATGCGACCACTCGGCGTTCGTTTGAAATCGGTTTGGGGGTGATCGGGCCGATAGTAAACGTTGATTCCATCAATTTGAGTGCGCGGACAGTGCCGCCAGAGTTCAGAGGCTGCAGAGCTTAGGACGGTCGAGATTTCAGCCGGATTGACCGTTCCAAACGCGTTGGCTTGTACCCTAAGATCGAGCGGTTTTTGAGAGAAACCACTGCCCGTATCTGCTGCCCGGGCTGCGCCGTTTACAGCGAGGTAGAACAGCCAAAAAACGCCTGTTAGTGTCCGGGAGATCAACATGGCTTCGCTGGCAAACCTAGCGATCAGCCCTGCCGCTGCTCTTTTTATTGGATGCCCTTCGTCTAGCCAAAGCCATCTGCTAGGAGGGGAACTTCTTCTGCCAGGTTGCGGACGACTACGCACGTTGCTTGGAGGTCATTTAATCGCCTGGGGAAGTTCTTCGGAGGTTTAGTGTCAAGGACACGTTGGGATCCGAATCGCCCGACACCAATAGAGCTATTCAACCCGAGATACCGGGCTATTTCGGCCAGGGCAGTTGCCGATAGTAACGTGGACTTTGGAGGCCGAGACATTCGAACTGCGAACGGTGAACGGTGAACCGCGAACGGCAAACCGGAGGGAGGTTCCTCAGAAGCTTATCCGGATGCCACCAGTTACAGTGTGAGAATTGTAGTTGGTGCGAGCTAGTTCGCCGTCGTAGTAAACGTAAGTGGAAATCCGATCGGTCCAAACCATAGACATTCCGGCAGTAACCAGCACACCGTCCCGGCCAATCTCAGGACCGTTAACCGTGAAACTGTTACCTGCGCCAGTAGCGAAATTCGCTACAACGGCGTATGCGACTGACCCGTACTCATGCACCCAGCCTGCGCTAACTTGGGGTATCAGGGTGATGTTCCCTATTTTCCAATTATAAGAGGCTTTTGCTCCGAAAATTGTGCGCTCAGATTCATAGTTTTGATCCCGGAATTTCAAAGGCGCCAGAGAACCGGTTTCGGTAAAGCCATTGAGGCCGACATAGCTAAATTGGAAGGTTGCAGTAGGCCCGATGCTCAAGTTGCCGCGTTTCCAGTCGTAGCCTCCTGAGATCAGAAAATCGATGTTGCCGCCATCGGTGCTTCCGCTCGCGTTTCCCTGGAGCCCCGTACGTTCTGTGTTATACCCGCTGGGACCACCACTCACGGCCGTGTTCAAATAGAAACCGTTACCAAAGACCGTTGCGTAGAGGCCGATGGTCCCGGCATTAATATCGATGTGACCGCCGCCGTCGAGACTAACATTCGTGTGGGCATAGCCGCCGTCCAAACCGATCACGAAGTTTGGGGTCAAGCGATAGTCTACCCCAACGGTAATACCGCCGGTATCCACGTTATATCCGGCTGCATTGGGGGTACTACCGACATTAGTGAACTCGCCGGTGCCCGTCACAAAGACGCCCCAGCGGTTTTCCGGAGTTGGGGCAAAAACTGGTGGGACGGCTTTACCCTCAGGCCCGCTTACCCCTGCAAAACCCTCGTCGAAACTCGCCGCACCGCCAGTTATACCGTAGCCAAACGAGCTGAAACCGGAGGGGCCGCCCGCCTGAATATAATTCAGTCGCTGTCCCACGTTGGACGCCTGAACTCTACCATGTGAGACGGTAGTCGCGTTCATCGAACTGACTTGGGTAGGAGCGATCAAGCTAAGATCGTGGGGGAGTGCGGACAACGGCTGGCTGTTCAGGAACGCGAACAGGGCGGCCTCTCTAGGATCGCCCACCGCGCTGTCGAGCGCCTTGGCCACTGCCAATTGATTCGGTGTAGTAGCGACTCCCGGCGTTGTTGAGAAAAAACCCTGTGTTCCGACGAGCTCGACCGTATCGGGATGGATAACGAATCGGGCTTTCACGATGGTTCCGCTGATGAACGGATTTTGGACTGCGCTGAAAGTTCCGCTTACCCCGCCTTTTGCGGTGATGAAAGTGAGCTTGTCCCCGACTTGGAATAGGAAGCCGTTGAGGCTCACCAGCTGGAGCGTACCAGCTAGACTGGCCTGACCTCCTACGGCCAACAGGCCGAACTGCCCGGGAGCGACGCCGGCCACTGCGATGCGCAACGTGCCACTCGCGCTTTGGGTGTAATTCCCGGAAACCGTTAGTGTACCCGGTCCCGGGCTGACGATACCATTGTTCACGAGGTTGCCACCGAGAAAACCGGTTCCACCGAGCAGCCCGGCCGGATTGACCAGCGTTTGCATGCTCGCAATTGAGCCGTCGACGATTAAGCTTCCACCGTCCACCGTCGTCATACCTGTATTCGTGTTGGTCCCGGTTAGGGTCAAAGTGCCGGTACCTACTTTATCCAGGGCTAGAGTACTGCTCAATCCATCCTGCAGCATTCCTGCGAAGCTTGTGCTGGTATTGTCAGTGCCTACGGTCAGTGTGGCATTCGACGGCACCTCGCTGGAGCCGCCGCTATTGGTCACTAGCCCCGAGCCGCTCAATGAGCCCAGCGTATTGTTAAAGCCATTCAGATCTAGCGTGGCGCCTGCATTAACGGTAAAGGCGGAGCCCGCGCTGAAGGCGCCAGGGGAGCCGGCTTGTAAGACGCCAGTGGTTACCGTCGTCGTTCCGGTATACGTGTTTGTGCCTGTCAGCGTCAGCGTGTTACCACCCAGTTTGACCACATTACCCGTGCCGCTAATCGCTCCGCCAAAGATGATAGGATCGCTCCGGTCAAAGGCAAGCGTTCCGTTGTCGATGACATTCCCAGTGATGCTTCCAGTCGTCCCACCGTTTCCGAGTTGGAGCGTTCCCGCAGTAATCGTCGTACCGCCAGTGTAGCTGTTGTCCGCGATGAGAACAGTTATGCCAGTCCCATTTTGTTGGACCCTTCCCGCGCCGCTAATCGTTCCGTCAAAAGTGAAAACATCGCTCCGATTAAAGGCCAATGTTCCGTTGTCAATGACATTCTCACTGATGCTTCCAGTCGTCCCACCGTTACCAAGCTGCAACGTGCCTGCACTGATCGTAGTGCCACCTTGATATGTATTGTCGCCAGTGAATATTGTTGTACCGGTACCGCGTTGTTCGAATGAACCTGATCCGGAAATCATACCGGCAAATGTATAGATATCGGAGCGATCGATAGCGAAAACACCGTTGTCGGTGACATTGCCTACGATCGAGCCGCTCGTGCCGCCGTTGCCCAATTGCAAGGTACCAGTCGAAATCGTAGTTCCGCCGGTATACGTATTTGTACCAGTCAGAATCAAGGTTCCCAGGTCCGTCTTCGTGATGTCCGCGGCGCCGCTCCCATCTACGATCGGAGCGGAAATGGTCGCCGTAACTCCTTGATCGACCCGAATGATTGTGCCGGTCGCTGCAATCAAGGTTTGGTTACCGGGGGCTGCAATAATGTATCCATCGGTCATGAACTGCATACCGCTGAAGTTGATGTTATCTCCCAAATTCACGGTCCCGGCCGTGCCTTCGAAGATGGCAAAACCTTTATTCCAGGGCGCATTTGCGGTTGCATCCATATTAGTCCAATTCGTGGTCACATTATTCCAGGTCCCGGAGCCGCCGTGAATGATCCCGTCTGCAGTCGTTGTTGCTCCATCCCAGAATTGGGCGGTAAAGCCACTGCCCGAGACGATCAAATTGATTTGGTTAGCTTGACTCGTCTGAAGAAGGAAATCGGAAGCCGGTAACGGCAGCGTTCCAAAGTTCAGACCATTGTTGGTCAAGCTGCCCGTATAGTTAAACAATCGATAGACACCTTGGCCGAATCCGCCCACGTTGGCCACGTTCAGGGTGCCGGCGAGAGTCAGATTCCCGTTGACGTTTACCAGATCGTTTGCACCATTTCCGATCATGTTAGGAATTCCAAGTTTGTAGTTCAGAACGGAACCGGAATTCAGCGTCAAGGTTCCCATGGTTAACGTTCCCGGGATCAGCGTTCCCGGACTGGCGCCCGGGGAGAGGATTCCACCGTTCTGAATGGTCACCGGACCGCCGATCGTCCCTGTTCCGCCCAGTGTGGCTCCGGAAGCAACGTCAACTGAGCCACCACCCACTGAACCGTTCACGACCAACGTTCCCGCGGCCACATTCGTATTGCCGCTGTAAGTATTGGTTCCGGTTAGGGTCAGGGTGCCGGTGCCTACTTTAGTTAAGGCCAGCTTGCTGAGGGTGGTGCTAACCACTCCGTCCTGCAAGGTGCCGCTGAAAATTGTACTAGTGTTGTTTCCGCCTGCGCTCAACGTCGCGGGGAGGTGTTTCGGGCCGCCGGTATTAGTCACCAGCCCTGAGCCGCTCAAGGAACCCACACTGTTATCAAAACCGTTCAAATCCAACGTGGCACCTGTGTTGACAGTAAACGCTGAGTTCGCGCTGAAGCCGTTCGTCGAACCCGCCTGCAAAATGCCCGCGGCCACTGTCGTACTTCCGGAGTAGTTGTTGGTGCCGCTCAAAATTAAGGTGCCTGAACCGGCTTTAGTCCAAGCGCCCGGACCGCTAATCTGTCCGCTCAGGATGCTGGTGCCGGAATCGGCCAGAAACGTCCCTCCGCCCGCATTGAGCGTGATTGCTTTGCTCGAATTGATCGGCCCCAGTGCTTCGAGAGTGCCGCTATTAAAACTTAGCGGACCGGTTCCCAAGTTACCATCGTTGTTTACTGCAAGGATTCCGCCGTTGATGTTTGTGCCGCCACTGTAGGTGTTCGCACCGGAAAGGATCAGAGTTCCCGCTCCGCTCTTCGTCAATGGTCCGCCAAAACCCTCGAGGGGGTCCGCGATCGCTCCGCTCAGTGTCGAGGTCGTGCCGGCATCGGCCAAAAACGTGCCCCCGCCCGCGTTGAGCGTGATTGCTTTGCTCGAATTAATTCCGCCGCCCGTCAGCGCTTCGAGCGTGCCACCGTCAAAGCTCAGCGGCCCGGTTCCCAAATTGCCATCGTTGTTGACCGCAAGGATTCCGCCGTTGAGGCTGGTGCCGCCAGAGTACGTGTTGGTTCCGGTTAGAGTTAGCGTGCCGGTACCAACCTTGGTTAGGGCCAGAGTGCTAAACGGCCCGTCCTTCAGCGTCCCGCTAAAAGTTGTGCTGGTATTGTCAGCACCCACGCTCAGCGTGGCATTGGTGGGCACATCGACGCCGCCGCTATTAATCACCACACCCGAGCCGCTCAATGAACCCACTGTGTTGTTAGAGCCGAAAAGATCTAGCGTGGCGCCGGCATTAATGGTAAACGCTGAGCTGGCGCTGAAGGAATCGGTCCTGTCGGCCACCAAAGCGCCCGCGTTCACTATCGTCGTCCCGGTATAGGTATTGGGGCCTCCCAGGAGCAGAAAACCACCACCCAGCTTGACTAGGTTACCCGCACCGCTAATCGCTCCGTCAAAGCTGACATTGTTGCTCCGATTAAAGGTCAATGTTCCGTTGTCGACGACATCCCCGGTGATGCTTCCGGTCGTTTCGCCGTTTCCAAGCTGGAGCGTTTGTCCATTGATCGTTGTACCTCCAGCGTAAGTGTTGTCCGCGGTGAAAGTTGTGGTGCCGGTGCCAGTCAAGGTTACGCTACCTGATCCAGTAGTAGTAATTGGGGCACTGTACCCAAGAGTAAACACGAGACTTCCGTTATCTTGAATACCAGTTGCGGTAAGCCTTCCACCGCTAAGAAAAAGTGTTCCGCCCGTCCCAATTGTCACGGCGTTAGTGACATTGAGGACACCTCCACTGAGCTGAACTGTGCCACCAAGAGCCGTGCCTCCGATAGTTAGGCTGTTTGCTGCCGCAGTTCCGGAAATTTGCGCTGTGCCACCGTTGTTGACGAAAACGGCGTCTGCACTCGTTGGTTGCCCAGTAGGGGGAAGTGGATTCCAATTGGTATTCATGAACCAACTGCCTGTCGTTCCTACCCAAGTCTCGTCTCCGTACAAACTCGACGATCCTATCAAAATCAGGCTCAAGACAACTGGCCAACGCCTAGTCGGTAGAAAATCATTCAGAAAGCACGCGGGGTGTTGCACAAACGATTTTTTTATCAAGTTCTTCGCAAGAAAGCAACTTCTGTGTCGATCGAGCCTAACATTCTTGTAGTAAGTGTGCTGCCGCGAAAATCGGCACCCGTTTATCGATTAGAGCCGTAATATTTAGCGGCGTTCTGCGTCGTTTTCGGAAACAACGCGTAGTAATCAGTGCCCAGTCGAAACAGCCCAGAAAGGCTCTGCGAAGTGGTTTCCTTGTTTACCTTGCGAGGCATGAGCGGCTCGGGAGATTGGGATTGCTTGTTGGGCACATAAGGGTTAAATGCCAAACGACTCGCTTATTTCAGTTCTATGAGAAGCGGAATTTCCAAATTGGCGGTACTCTTAGCCTGCTTTTTGCTGCCCGCCCCGACAACGTTCGCGTTGGGCGAGAACGCGATTCTGCAGAATATCCAGGCGCAGACGTTCTTGGCCCGGCATCGGGCGACGGAGGATCAAATTCGCATAGCACAGCAAAATGCTAAGACATTTTTCAAACAGCTGCCGCCGGCGAAAAAGCAGGAACTCGGAAAAAAGAAGATCAAAACGGTTCTAATTCGGACGGTTCGAAGCAAGGAAACCTCCTCGGAGGCGAAAGAAGTCAGAATGCGAGTGGATCTTCAGTCAGAGACTCTGATCGACGATAGCGCTTACGAGTTTACAACTCCGCTACCCGCCGGAACGATAGCAAAGGTGAAGCTTGAATCGGACTACGTAGGTCCCTAGGGAAGCAATAAGAGCTGTCGCACGCCAGCCTCTGCTATTGCTTCTCATCATAGGGCACTGCTTTGTTGAAATTCACGTTATGTTGTTCGCACCATATTCTTGCCGATTGCATGCCCGCAGTGGCGGCCTGACTCATCAAATTTTCAGCTTCACTGCGACGGTCCGGCTTCTTCTCAATCAAGAAAAGAGCATACCAGTATTTGCTTAAGTTATTTTCGTGTTTTATGCCCTCCTGGTAGAGTCTTTCTGCCTGTTCGTCGCTCTTGGTAAGACCACCCAAGCCTTCTTGATAAAATTGACCAAGGCGCGCCGAAGCGTTCCAATCGTTTTTCTCAGCCGCACGTTCCCACCACTGTCTCGCCTGTACTAATAATGCGTCTGCTGCGGCTTTTTCCCGCTTCTGTTGTGCTTCTACTGCAAGCAGAACACCGGCCTCGGTCATTGCAAAAACTACGTTTTGGTTAGCCAGGGAGAGGGTTATCTTTTTGCCTTCATTCTCATCTTTTTTTGTTCCTCTTCCATGGAGGTAGCAAAAACCCAAATATGCACCGGCTTCCAAGTTGGGCTTCGCAGACTCATAAGCTCGCTTGAGCCAGCTGAATGCTTGCACATCATCGGCTGCCGTCCCTTTATAAAGGTAGAGTTTGCCGATATTCATCATTGCGTACGAGTCTCCTAAATTTGCCGCGCGAAGAAACAGGTCGAAGGACTCGCGCCCTTTTTCGTTTTCGGCCAACCAAAGAATCGCAGGGAGGATATTGAGGTCTGCTGCGTCCTTAATACTGGTCTTGTAAGCGGCGCTGAATTCATCTTTGGTGATGGGGGGTGTTTTCGTGCGCAGCTGTTCTATGGCTTCCGCAAGCTCTTTAGTGTGCTCTTCGGCATCAGGTGTCTTCGAGCTCGTGCAGCACTGCACAAGTCGCACCAAGGCGGTAACCTGTTCCGGAGTACCCTCTCCATACTTCTTTACCTCAGCAACCAACGCGTCGCAGGGGCTCGATTTCGGTATAAGAGTTACATGAATTTCGGAAGGCATCCCTTTGGCGACCTGAATCTCTTGGTTGCTCGCCTCATACTTATCAAGAGTCGCGGTGAGCTGGTGGGTCCCAAACGGAACATGGGTGAAAGTGTTAGGCGACTGCGGGGGTTTGCCGTCCAAAAGCAACGATGCACCGGGTGGATCAGTTTGTACCGACAGCGCTGCGATTTCCTGGACTTGTCCGAGTGTCAAACGAATTTCGGGAATCATCCCCCGGCTGACCTCGATGTCTTTCTTAATCGGCTCATAGTCCTTCAATGTGGCGCTCAGCTGATGCTTGCCAAAGGGAACATGTGTAAAGGTGTTGGGCGACTGTGGCGGCTTGCCATCCAAAAGCAACGACGCACCGGGTGGATCAGTTTGAACTGAGAGCGCCGCGATCTCCTGGATTTGTCCGAGTGTCAAACGAATTTCGGGAATCATCCCCCGGCTGACCTCGATGTCCTTCTTAATCGGCTCATAGTCCTTCAATGTGGCGCTCAGCTGATGCTTGCCAAAGGGAACATGCGTAAAGGTGTTGGGCGACTGTGGCGGCTTGCCATCCAAAAGCAACGACGCACCGGGTGGATCAGTTTGAACTGAGAGCGCCGCGATCTCCTGGATTTGTCCGAGTGTCAAACGAATTTCGGGAATCATCCCCCGGCTGACCTCGATGTCCTTCTTAATCGGCTCATAGTCCTTCAATGTGGCGCTCAGCTGATGCTTGCCAAAGGGAACATGCGTAAAGGTGTTGGGCGACTGTGGCGGCTTGCCATCCAAAAGCAACGACGCACCGGGTGGATCAGTTTGAACTGAGAGCGCCGCGATCTCCTGGATTTGTCCGAGTGTCAAACGAATTTCGGGAATCATCCCCCGGCTGACCTCGATGTCCTTCTTAATCGGCTCATAGTCCTTCAATGTGGCGCTCAGCTGATGCTTGCCAAAGGGAACATGCGTAAAGGTGTTGGGCGACTGTGGCGGCTTGCCATCCAAAAGCAACGACGCACCGGGTGGATCAGTTTGAACTGAGAGCGCCGCGATCTCCTGGATTTGTCCGAGTGTCAAACGAATTTCGGGAATCATCCCCCGGCTGACCTCGATGTCCTTCTTAATCGGCTCATAGTCCTTCAATGTGGCGCTCAGCTGATGCTTGCCAAAGGGAACATGTGTAAAGGTGTTAGGTGACTGCGGCGGCTTGCCATCCAAAAGCAACGACGCACCGGGTGGATCAGTTTGTACCGAGAGCGCCGCGATTTCCTGAGGCTCACTGAGTCTTAAAAAGAGGTAACCGCTGATTCCAACGAAAAAGATGAAGCCGATCGCGAGAAACAAGAGTCGCGCCCTTGTAATAGAAATGTGCTTGCCCGGACCGCCAGGCGGAGGTTTCGGCGGGAGGGTCCTTGGGGGTGGCTCCGGAGTGACTGGTTCGCTTCTTTCTAGGACGGGTGCCGGTGAGTCCTTGATTCCGACTTCTGCCCTCAATCGGGGGAGTGGCTCCGGAGTAACTGATTCTCTTCTTTCTAGGACGCGTACCGCTGAGTCCTTGATTCCGACTGCGGCCCTCAACTGGGCCGCCAACTCGCTTGCCGACCGGCATTCATCGATCAATCCGCGCCGCAACACCGCATTTCCTTGCTGAGTCAACGCCGCGATTGGGTTGTATCGACCCGTCGCTTCCACCCTGGCCCGCGGTCCTCCCAGTAATTCATAGGCGAGCAAGCTCAACGCGCGCACACAACTTCCGCGCGGCCCGGTACCAGCTGCACTCTGCGTCCGAGTCTCCAAACCAGCCATGGTGCCGGCCTGGGAGGGAGTGAACGAAAAATCGATCGCATTCACCTTTGGTTCAACTTGCGCCCAGTCGGTGATGGGACAGCGCAACAGATCGGGAATCTCGCGTGCCGTCGAGTCCCGGTTAAGAAAACGAATACCCAGTAACGTGAAGTCAATGTGTTCTAGCTGGTTGGCGCTGGCATGATCGGCTAGCGGCGCCAAGACACTTAGCAGCCGTACAACCTCCGGCGCGCTGAGAACGCTCCGCGACCGAAGCAACTCCAGCAAGGACGGTCCGACCACGTGTTCCTCCACTAGGACGGCATGGCCGCCCGCCCGCTCTAACGAATAGATCGCTCGCAGCAACGGATGCGGCGCGATGCGCACTCGTTCTATCGCTGTCTGCAGCGGCGTGAACCAGTGAGGATCTGAGACAAGCGCCTGGTTCAAGATCAACAGGCTTACTTGGCGCTTCCCTAGAAGATCCTCCGCCAAAAAGTGGCGCCCCTCAGGGCTGTCGCTAAGCTCTTCGATAAGACGATATTTCTGCCCAACGAGCGCTCCCGGGCTAAAAGATTGACAAGGCGCCTCAGCGGCCGTTTGGAGGTCTTGAGTCGAGTGGGCGTCAATTTCTTCAAGGCACCCGACGATGGCGTTCTGAAGGTCGCGGGGCGTTTGAGGTCGTTGATTGCGATCCTTCTCCAACATGCTTCGGATCAACGACACCACACAGGGGGGCACATCTGTTAGCGGCTCAATGGAAATCGGCTTGTACAAATGTTGGCTCATGACTTGGCCAACGGACCCGGAGAAGGGCGCCTTTCCCGCGACCATGAAATAAAGCGTGGCTCCAAGCGAATAGATGTCCGAGCGGACGTCTAGATCGCCTTCCTCTACCTGTTCTGGGCTAGCGAAGTGCGGGGTACCGACGAATCCCCCCATGGTGAGGGTGCCGGTATCTTCACTGGCATCCTTAGCGCCCTTCGCCAGTCCAAAATCGATGACCTTGACGACTGATTCGCCTTCTTGGTCGACCAGCATCAAGTTGGATGGTTTTAAGTCGCGATGGACTAAGCGTTGTTTGGCCGCGGCTGCTAACGCCCGGGCAACCTGGAGTGTGATGTTCAGCGCTTCCTCAGCTTCAAGACGTCCTTGGCGCTTCACTCGAGCCTCGACGGTCTCGCCGTCGATGAACTCCATAACGTAAAAATAGCAGTCCTGATCGGTGCTGAGATTGAAAACCGAGGCGACGTTCGGGTGCCGGAGCCCCGCAGCCGATCGAGCTTCGCGCAGGAATCTCTGTCGCGCAGTGTCGTCCTTGAGGTAGGTAGAATTGATGACCTTCAGGGCAACCGTGAAGTGCAAGTTGGTATCGTAAGCCTTGTAGGTGATCCCCATCGCCCCCCGGCCCAACTCCCAAAGGCTGCCATCCTCTCGCCGAAGCACCTCGTACTGTTGATAACGCTCGGCGTCGGGCATGACGGCTATGAGAATAAGTCAAAAACAGCGGGCAACCATAACCAATCGCTCGCTCGAGCGAGGTCAGCCCGGCTGTTGCGTCGCTCTTTCTCAGAACGTATCGCGTTGGTCAAAATGCAGTCCCGCATAAGCGGACCACTTCCCACGGCTTGGTCCCCCTCCGTTGAGTCGGTTAGTATTTTCACCGCAACGGTGCATTTTAGCAACTTGAACAAACCGCCCGAAGAATCAACTCCTGCGTTCGCTTTGGCGTCGTCTGGCCGCGGTGACCGGATGCTTCTATCGTATTACTGGCTCTTCGCCTCGCCCCGGTCGATACCATGTCTGGCCATTACCGCTCCGATGGCGTCGCGGATTTCGACGTTTTGAACCCAATCGCTAACGACCAAGCTTCGCGTGCGAAGTTGAAGACGTTCAAGCTCAGCCAGCGGTTTTTCGAAGATTCGATCAAGTGCGAGCGCCGGTGCGTCACCAAAGTCCCGACAAAAACTGTCTGGGCCAGCACTTGGAAATAGACGCAGAATGATACCAACCATCTCCCACCATATCTCGGTCGGCAATGCCCTGGCGGCCGTTTCGCGCATCCCGGGATCGGACGTCAATCGATGTGGTCCGAGCGACAACCTCCATCGGGTATCTTCGTCGATTGTGACGCGCAGTCGTGCGGCGAAAGAGCTTTCTTCCGTGTATTTAGTCGATATCTGGCGAGCCAGACTTAGCAGCTCGTCTACCGCGATGGCGAGCGTGTTTTCCTCGTCAACGAGCAGGATACGAGCGGCCAGCACCGCGGCAGCATACATATCGTAAGGGGACGCTAATAGCGGTAGAATTTCGAAATGGGCCGTTGTGACCGGCGTGCCGGCTGCCTGATCCAGAGCGATAAGGACGTCGTTGTTGAGCTTCTGCGGCAGAGTTCGAATGCGTGTTTCTCCCTTTCGCAGGGTGTGTGACTCGTCCGCGCGCCCATAGAGATCCACGCGCCCGATCGGCAGAGCCATACGAACATGAATAAGATCACTGCCGGCAATCTCCAATCTCTCATCCGTCGCCAGCGTCGCCTCTATGCAGGTCCCTTCGGGGCTTGGCGGCAGTACTTTACGAACTATCAAAGTCCCTTGTCCGTGGGTCAGCACTTTCAACGTTTCGGGACGGTAAATCGAAGGGCCAGGTATCGCTGGCGGAATGAAATAGCGCGATTCACTCGTCGCTATCGACAGTGGCACTCCGGCGCTGGACTCGACTAGCTCAACACAGGCCGTCCAAAAGATGGGCAGTCCGGTGCCCGTTTCAGACAGCCTTACCCGAAAGCTATCGGCGCTCAGATTCAGAATCGGCAATTGCTGTGATCGTATCGCTTCACGAGTCTGTGTCAGGGCCTGAAGAATGAGGTTCATCTTCAAGTGGAAAAGCTCCTGCAGTTGGGAGGCCCCACCGTTGCGTCCGGTGAAAAGATGTCCTCCCCGTTGCACGAGCATCTCGGCGTCTCCGAGCTGTGAGTAGGCGCCACCCGGGTGGAAAGAGACTCGGTCGCAGGAAAAACCCGGCCAAGACTTGCCGGCGAGAAGGTCAGCAAACTCGGTGAGCCTCAATGGACAAAATGACCGGACTAAGAGGAATCCGCCCCCCGGATTAATAGGCGACAAATCCGGGAAAGCCTCGGATCGTGACTTAACGCCACCCGGTGCTGGCGCGTCGTTTGTTGCCGCCACAAAAACCGGCCTTTCGATACCGGGACCGTTCCACAAATACCGATGAAGTGAGGAGGTGTAGGTAGGTAAGCCCGCACCAGCCAATGGAGCGTCCTCTGTGCATAAAACGAACGGCCGATTCGTCATCGGCTCGATAGGATAAACAACCGCTTCCGCGTTCGCATCGAAGAACGCGGGCTGTGGGTGAACCGTCTCCCATCCGGTCTCAATAAGCCCAATCCGGTCAAGTCTGCGGAACATAGCCAGACGTTCGGACCAGCGACGGTCCACCAGCGAATTGTTCACTGCTTCAATCTGAGCGCGAAAGCTCTGAGCCATTCGGTCCACGTTCTGAACCCAGATTTCAAGCCAAGCTTTCGGATCGCCGGTGCAATCTACCAGGCAACCCAGATAAATAGTGGCATCGGTTGTCTCCCGCAGTAGGATCAAAGGTGTCCCGGTTACGGCCGCAGACGATGCCAGGAAACAGATTGAGAGCGGCGCCTCACCATCTTTCGGGCTCAAGACCAGCGCGCGACAGCCTTCAGGGAACGAAATGGCCGTTTCTCGATAACTCATTAGTGTAAACAAAAGCTTTTCATAGCCTTTTGCACTAATGTTCTAAACTAGTCGACTCTGAATACTTTATTGCGTCCAGGAGGACTCGAACCCATATGCTTTGGCTCCAGAGGAACGGATTGTCCAGCGGAAGCAGCGACTAGCACACCGTTAACACTATTTCTTTAGTTCAATACCTTAAATGGTATGGTCGATAAGAACCTTTCTGGTCAGGCTGCTCTACGCCTGCCTCGGCCAGCAGCCTGATAAATTCCTCCATCACCGCCAACGGATATCTTGTGGCCCGATGATACTGAAGTATGCACTTGGCGTGATTCGAACACAAAACCTTCTAATCCGTAGCTAGATGCTCTATCCAGTTGAGCAAGGATGGTTCTGTGAATGCGCCCATCTAAAGCTCCAAATGTGTGTAGCGCTTGTTCATGTCCTGGCTCGCATGGCCGGTCAGCTTTTGGCGGATCTCGAGTGGAACGTCTGCATTGGCCATCGCGCCTCCGCTTTTTTGTCGATTTGCGAACCCGTCGCTGCTAACCGCACGGGATAAACGAGATAGACGTCGTATCAATAAGGCGATCTACAATGGGCATCGCGCAAAAGATAAACCATTTAAGCTGTCCGCTCCTGGGGAAATGAGAAAAAGTCACACATATTCTCACACATGTATGCCTTAGTTCTTGGTTGTATATAACCGTCTTTGCCTCTCCCAGACAGGCTCTCCTGCCTAGGGGCGGCACAAAATGAGGGTTCGATTCCCTTTGCCCGCTCCACGGACATGGCCATCGTGTTTTTCAACGGAGGGCCGCATCGGTTTGGGCGGTGCCTTTTCCGTGCGCTGTCGGCGTGGCGCCAGATGCCAGAATGTTGACCAGAACGGTGAATCCCGCTTCGCTGCCCCTGCCTCGCCTCTCGTTTCGCGCCGGACTAGGAAATTTCCTTTCGGACAGTTGACCGGCTTACTTTAGCCGTATTTGGTACAATAACACCCCACCAGAATTGCTTGCTGCCACCATCGGTCACAACTCCGGCCACGGTAAAACAAGCATCAAACGAGCAAACCCATCATGAAGAAGTTGCTGAATGATCCAGCCGCCTACGCGGACCAGACACTTACCGGCTTATGCCGGGCGCATCCCGAATTCTATCGACTCAGCCCTGAAAGCCCACGCGTCGTGGTGCGTCCCGATTCGTCGGTGCCGGGCCGAGTCGGCATTGTGACGGGCGGCGGCTCGGGGCACCTACCCGTCTTCACCGGATACATCGGTCGAGGATTGCTCAACGCTTGCGCCATCGGCGATGTGTTTGCTTCGCCTTCGGCCGATGAGATGGCGATCGCGATGCGCGCCGCTAGCGGCGGCGCCGGTGTCCTCCGGCTCTACGGGAATTACGGGGGCGATATCATGAACTTCGATATGGCCGGTGAAACGTTAGACCTTGAGGGTATTACTAGCACGACGGTTAAGGTGGCCGACGATGTGGCCAGCGCTCCGTTCGCGGAACGAGAGAAACGTCGAGGCGTTGCCGGGATGGTGTACGCCTTCAAGATTGCGGGGGCGGCCGCCGATAAGGGATTCAATCTTCAAGAGGTGACTCGGCTGGCTCAGAAGGCCGCAGATAATTCGCGGAGTATGGGGGTTGCATTATCTCCCTGTATTGTGCCCATGGCGGGTAAGCCGACATTTACTCTTGAAGAAAGCGAAATGGAGATCGGCATGGGGATCCATGGTGAACCCGGTGTTCGACGTGGCGAATTGAAACGAGCCGATGTCGTCGCCGATGAAATGCTAGACACGATCATGGCTGAGTGTTCGCTCAAAACAGGCGACTGGATTTCGGTGTTAGTGAATAGTCTCGGCGCAACCCCGCTAGAGGAACTCTACATTCTGTTTGCCCGGGTCGCAGATCGTTTGGACAAAGTCGGAACCCAGATCGTGATGCCGCTCGTCGGTCGTTACGCGACCTCAATGGAAATGGCCGGCGCTTCTATCACGGTTCTCCTGCTTGACCCCGAACTGGAGGAGCTACTGCGAGCTCCCGCCGAATGCGCATTCTGGAAGGTCGGCTAACCAATGATCACGATCATTGATGTGCGAGACGCGATCGCCAGGATCAGTGAAGAGGTACAACGGGCCTCACAGGATTTATGCGCGCGAGATGGCCAGCTGGGCGATGGTGACCTTGGTATCACTCTCGAGAAAGCGTTCAACCGTCTGGCAGAGATTGCGCCAACTCTGCCGGATGATCTTGGGAGGGCCTTTTCGTCTGCTGCAGGAGCTGTAACCAAGGTTTCCAGTTCAAGTTTTGGCACTCTCATCGCGACCGGGCTTATGGCCGCAGCGAAACAGACCATCGGCAAGACCGAGCTACCTCCGGAGGCGATTTCACAACTTCTCCGATCCGCCTGCCAGAAAATGAGCGAACGCGGCTCGGCGGCACTCGGCGATAAGACGGTGCTTGATACGGTGGATGCCGCGGCTCAAGCACTTGAATCGCATCCCGCCGATTCGGTGAATGCCGTGATTTCAGCGGTCGACCAGACGATTGTGCTCTTTCGAAATCGCCAAAGCAAAATCGGGCGCGCCCGGATTTTCGCGGATCGAAGCGTTGGTCTGGATGATCCTGGAATGGTGGCTTTCCGTGTGATGGTCGGTGCCCTTCGACACGAGGGAAGCGGCCCCAGCGCGCAACTCAGCGTGAGTGGTCCTTGAGCGCCAATCGCCTCTGCTCTAAAAATCGCGAACAATCTGCTCATAGCGCATCATCGTGCGCGCGGCCACGGCACCTTTTTCGGTCCGAATCCAACGCTCGAGCCATTTCACGGCGCTTTGAATTCGACGGGCAAACGTTGGTTCAGGCGATGAGAGCGACATTTGACCGCCGCAAAACGAAACTACCAACCGGCATTGCCTTAGCGCTTACTCAGGAGTTCGCGACCCTCAAGACCGGTCAGTAGAACGCCTTCGTCCAGCGAAACAAGCTCTCGGCCGAGCCGTTTCCTAGCTACCAGGACCACCGCTCCTACGATAAGGGCGGTCGTATAAGGCGGCAGCGATAACCGCGCTCGCCGCAGCTGGAGCTTCCCGCCAAGGGTTCGCCCTGCGGTTGTCAGTATCTGTTGTCCCGCTCGGCCAACCACCCTCCGCGTTGTTGGATTTCCTAACAACCTCCCAACGTTTTGGCCACAGTCTTCTCGCTCCACTTAACGCCCTCCTTGGTTAGAGTTTACACCAGTACTGCGTCGTCTTGATGGTTACAACCCTGACAGTGTATTATTCTCATGATGGGCGACGCAGAGGGATCCGACCGGGGACGTATCTGAACTCTCAAACGCAACAATTACTTTGTATGTTTAAGATTTCAAACTCGACCCGGGGGACTTTCCAAACCTTAAGCCAGCAACAGTGAACCCGTCTGGCAAGAACTATGGAAACTATGTATTAGATCGCATCGAGAACGTGTCATCGATCTATCATCATTGCGAATCTAGAGTTAAGCTTTTGCCTTGAAGTGCACGTTTCCTGAGCGTATTCTCGAAAGAGGTTAACGAACGCTATTTCGTTCGAACTCCTTCTCCCCCCGACGCTGTTCATCTTTGCGTAGCTCGGTCTAGGGGTCGCTCGATGTCTAGGTGGCGCACAAGGTCTAGGTAGCGCAGGACGTCTGTACAGGACTCTGACACAAAAGGTCAACACCTGCAGAACTAACCACTAATAAACCATAAAAAGATGAACACCCGGAGGTTAAGATGCCACACTACTTACAACAAGTTGCGTACACAATTGAAGGTTGGAAGGCGTTAGTTAAGAAGCCGCAGAACCGCATTGAAGCGGTACGACCAGCGATCGAAAAGCTGGGCGGAACGATCGAGAGCGGTTGGTACACGTTTGGTGACTACGATGTTGTGCTAATCGTTCAGATGCCCAGTAACGTCGACGCGAGCGCTATTGCCATAGCCTTCGCTGCCGGTGGCGCTTGTAAGGCCGTTAAAACCACACCGCTACTAACCGTTGAGGAAGCGGTTGAAGCGATGAAGAAAGCGGCGGGGTCCGAATATCGCCCCGCAACCTGAAAATCTAACGGATCCATCAAACAACACAGATTGACGGAGAGTAAATAATGACAACAGAAGACGATGTCCACGCCGCATCAACAAAGTTCTACTCGGCGTTGAACCGCATGCTCAATGGGGATGCCGGTCCGTTGGGAGACATCTGGTCCCACAGCGCGACCGTGACGACGATGCACCCTATCGGCGGCCGCGAGGTCGGGTGGGACCAGGTAAGAGGATCATGGGAGCAAGTGGCTCAGCTAACCACCGAGGGCCAGGTTACACTGAGCGACCAATTCATTCAGGTCGGCGGGGATACTGCCTACGAACTGGGTGTCGAGCATGGGCAGTTTACGCTTGCTGGACAGCCGGTGAGCGGCGACTGTCGCGTCACGAATATCTACCGCCGAGAATCTGGAGCTTGGAAGAATGTCCATCACCACACTGACACTGCGCAGTCAATGATCGATGTGCTCGACCGTCTGGGGAAGAAAACATGAAATCGGCGACCAAATAGATTGGTTTGTTCTCGTGTCTTCAAACGTCGTTTGATCGCCGCTGACAAAACCGCTATAAAATTCTACGCTAGCCTCGGCTTTGAACTTCTCAGCCTGGTCGTCGAGTGGCCTCCTAGGCTTGGCACCGCGTACCACCCTCGTTCTAGTCGATGGCAAGCGTTTGCCTGATTCCCCGTTCCCGCTAAATGGATTTCTCAATTTCGTCGATATCAACACAATCCCATTAGCGGCCGTCGACCGCGTTGAGATCCTCAATGATGGGGCCAGCGCGGCCTACGGTTCGGACGCCGTTGCCGGTGTCATCAATCTCATTACGAAAAATGAGTATAATGGCGCTGACATCACGCAATACTGGGGAATCAGCGAACATGGAGATGCGGAGACCTATCATGGTTCTTTG
>Ga0209647_1000652_pt1 | contig 31727 bp, 24 predicted proteins | sample GraSoi_2013_60cm_FD_185827 | JGI IMG/M metagenome (GOLD analysis project Ga0209647, IMG submission 185827) | Grasslands soil microbial communities from the Angelo Coastal Reserve, California, USA - Sample 9_17_2013_60cm (SPAdes) (version 2) | ecosystem: Environmental > Terrestrial > Soil >... | reverse complement strand
CTTCGCGGGACGAACGGTCGAACAGCGGTTCGCCGATCTCCAGCTCAAGTTTGCGGATCGTCTGGCTGACCGCCGATTGGGGGCGAAACAGCTTTTCAGCAGCGCGCGAAAACCGCCGTTCGCGGGCTACCGTTAGGAAGACTTCGAGTTGCGATAGGTCCATGGGCGTCAGGTGTCAGGTCTAAGGTGTCAGGTCTCAGGCGTTGGACGCTGACCGCGGTGGGGGTTCCTGAGACCTGAGACCTAGCACCTGAGACCTGTTGTCCAACATTGATAACGCATAAGATTTACTAATACTATCATCAACACTAATGCTTCTGTAAAGATAATAACCTTCTCTTTCGCCCTACGCCGCCGATAAACTAGATATGCAGTCTTCCCCGGAGGTACGAGATCAATGGATCGGCCGCGCATCACCATTTTCGACACCACGCTTCGTGACGGCGAGCAGTCGCCGGGCTGCAGCATGAATGTGCAAGAAAAGCTACGCCTGGCCCAGCAACTTGACCGCCTCGGCGTGGACGTGATCGAAGCCGGATTCCCGATCGCATCCGACGGCGACTTCGAAGCCGTGCAAGGCATCGCCGCCTCGCTGCGGCGTCCCATCATCGCTGGCCTCGCTCGTGCTTGCGCCGGCGACGTCGACCGGGCCTGGCAGGCCTTGCAGGGGGCTGCGCATCCGCGCCTCCACGTTGTTCTTGCGACCTCTGACATTCATCTGAAATACAAGCTGCGCATCACCCGTGAGAAGTGCCTGGAGCAGGCGCGGGAAGCGGTTCGGCACGCGAAGTCGTTATGCGCCGACGTGGAATTCTCGCCCGAAGATGCCACCCGTACCGACGTCGCGTTTCTTTGCCAGGTGGTCGAAGCGGTGATCGCGATCGGCGCAACCACCGTCAACATTGCCGATACCGTCGGTTATAGCATGCCCGAGGAATACGGGCAGCTCATCCGCACGCTGCGGGAGAGGGTCGACGGGATCGACAAAGTGACGATCTCCACGCACTGCCACAACGACCTCGGTCTGGCGGTCGCGAACTCACTCGCCGGAGTGCAGGCCGGCGCGCGGCAGGTGGAGTGCGCCATCAACGGCATTGGCGAGCGCGCCGGCAATGCGTCGCTCGAAGAAATCGTCATGGCCATGCGGGTGCGCCCCGACCGCTATCCTTACGAAACTGCGATCGCCAGTGAGCAACTGTTTCCTTCCAGCCAGATGTTGGCGGAGATCACGCGGGTTCCCGTGCAGCCCAACAAAGCCATCATTGGACGCAATGCGTTTGCGCACGAGGCCGGAATTCACCAGGATGGCATACTGAAGAATCCGCTGACCTACGAAATCATGACGCCGCAGTCGGTGGGCGTACCTGATTCACGGCTGGTGCTGGGCAAGCACTCGGGCCGTCACGCGTTGGCTCTGCGCTGTGAACAGCTGGGGCATCAGTTTGAGCGGCGCGAACTCGATGAGGTCTATCGCAGGTTTGTCGTTCTTGCGGACCGCATCAAGAAGGTTCAGGATAGTCATTTGCTCGAACTGATCCAGGACGTTACAAGCGGCGCTGCGGGCAGCGGCGACGGCAAGAGCGATGGCGGCGGCCAGAGCAAGAAGTTTCCGCCCGCAGGGGCCACTCGGCCGTTCCCGCGTGCTGCCGTTGCCGGAGCCAATGCCAACGACTCGCATCCGGCTCAAGTGTCCGGCAGCGCCGGCCAGGCGACGGTGTCGATTCCCTTAACCGACCATCGCAGCGAGCAGGAAGACTATCTCTGGGGTGTGTAAGTCTTCGTATACGGGTTAATCGTATAAGGGTTATCGCTTTAGCCGGACCATCAAGGCTTCGTATAAGGGCATCGCTTTAGCGATGCCATCACTCCGGTCCGATCAAGAGCCCTTTAGGGGCTGGGCTACCACAGCAATCGCATCCTCATTTATTCTCTTAATATTCTTTCGGAAACGAAAGAGGGCCCCATGCAACTCCGTGTCACTTCCCTCCCCGGCGACGGAATCGGTCCTGAAGTTACATCCCAAGCCATTTGCGTTCTGGAAGAAGTGGCCGCCGCCTTTGGCCACGATCTCCAACTCGACGAAAAAGAGATCGGCGGAGTTGCCCTCGAAAAGTTTGGCAATCCCCTGCCGGACTCGACCATTCAAGCCTGCCTCGCCTCACAAGCAGTACTGCTCGGAGCAGTAGGCAGTCCAGCCTTCGATCACAACCCTCGCGAACTTCGCCCCGAAGCTGGACTGCTGCGCCTCCGCCAGGAACTCGGAGCCTTCGCCAATCTTCGGCCCGTAGTCTTTTATCCGGCGCTCGCTTCCATCTCGCCTCTGCGCGAAGAAGTCGTCAAGGGAACCGACATCCTCATCGTGCGCGAACTGCTCGGTGGATTGTATTTCGGCGAGCCGCGCTCCATCGAGGGCGCTGCGGGCGCGCGTCACGCGCTCAACACCATGCGCTACAGTGAGCCGGAGATCGAGCGCATCGCCCGCGTCGCATTTGAACTAGCGCGCACCCGCCGCCGGCGTCTGCTCTCCGTCGACAAGGCGAATGTTCTGGAGTGCTCGCGTCTCTGGCGCGAGGTCGTCACTCGCATCGCCGGCGATTTTCCCGAAGTCCAGCTCGCTCACATGTACGTGGACTCGGCCGCCATGTCGCTCGTCGTCAAGCCCGCCGATTTCGACGTCATCCTCACCGAGAACATGTTCGGTGACATCCTGTCCGATGAGGCAGGCGGAGTCGTGGGCTCGCTCGGCCTGCTCGCTTCGGCCAGCATCGGAGGCCCGGTCGGGCTCTACGAACCCGTTCACGGATCAGCTCCCGACATTGCAGGTAAGGGCGTCGCCAACCCGTTAGGCGCTATTCTCTCGGTCGCCCTGATGCTGCGCCATACCTTTCATTTACTGAAAGAATCGGAATGTGTGGAGGCGGGCGTTATCTCGACTTTGATGGGAGGCTTCCGCACCCGCGACCTGGCGCGCCCCGGTGAGCGAACCGTCTCCACCGAAGAAATGGGCGCCCAGATCGCCGAGTTCGTGCGCCTGGTCTAGTCTCGGGATTCGCGTGGTCGGAAATCGTCGACCGCGAAGCGGAGAGACGACGCGTCTGCTCAGCGCCCCGCGGCGGCGATCTCGGTTACCACTTCAGCCTCAGGCAACTCGCGCGCGAAGCCAATGATGGCCACCTTCTGCGGCGTGGACCGGTCCCGATAGTCAGTGCAGTACATCACGTCGATTGTGATGGGACGCACTCCTCCGGCAAACGTGCAGGAGATCGCACGTTTTCCGCTCGCTGAATACTGCATGTGCGCGAATGAGCAAGTGGCGCACATAGGCTCGGGCTTAGGCTCGCGACGCTTGCGGACGGTCCCAGCGACAGTGCGCACAAGAATGTTGATGAGCACCAGATAGAAAAGCAAAGGCATCGTGTGACCTCCCTTCTTCGGCCATCGCACGAAGTACCGGCATTATCCCGACTCTCAGACCTTGCATACAAGTTCATCCAATTCCGTGCAGTCCTGCTCGAGCCGCAACAGCAAGCCCTGAAACTCGGCCATAGTTTTTGCCGAGTGATGGATCTCGACGAAGAGTTCCGCTTCGACTTCCGCAGCCTCAGGGAAAAATCGGTTGTAGAGCTCAATCTTCTGCCGGTCGTCCGCTTGGCCCATGTAGAGCTTGTAATCGACGCGTCCCGCTCTCAACAGGGCGGGGTCCAGGCTTTCGATTACGTTGCTCGTCATCACAAACAGCACGTTCTCGGGAGCACTGAAACCGTCAATCACGTTCAGCAGTCCCGACAGTGTGACGCCCAGAGCAGCCATTTCTTGCTTCTTATCCTCACAGCTGTTCGCAATGCCCTTTGCCGAAACCTCACCCGCAGTAATTCGTGCGTTTCCGCTCCTCATGCAATCAATATCTTCGAACAAAATCACCGAGTTTGGTGGTACATCGTTGATCGCTGTCGTGAGTGTCCGGTCATTGAAGATTGAGAGATTGATCGCGTAAATGTGCACCTCAAACCTCGCTGCAATCGCCGATACCAGCGACGTCTTCCCAGTACCGGGTGGACCGTACAGCAAATATCCTCGGTGGTACGGGACTCCGAGTCGCCGATACCGCTGTCGTGAATTCCTGAACTTCTCAATGTCCTGGATAAGCTGATCTTTTTCTCCCGGTTTCAGAACCACCGAATCCAGTAGCCGCGGCGCATAACCCTCCACTCTCATCCAGCCGTCGTCGTACATAAACAACGATGACCGTATGCGGACGTTTTTCTCATGACATTCGACGATGTCTTTGACGAAACGCTTGAGGAAGGCCTGGCGCCGACCGATGGTGTGGAACGTCAGAGATTCCGTTCGGCGGCGCGACGAGCCTTTCGGGTCCTCATTCCGGTAGAAATGAACCATAAACGGTCTTCCGGCGTGCCAAAACCAATGCGTGCCCGGAGCCGGGATGAGAGCGAGTTCCTCCTTGCGGATCGTCGTGTCCAAGTCAACCCTTCGGATTCGCTTCAGGAAGTTCTGTTCCAAAAGCCACTCTTTCACCCAGCAGAATGAAGAGTCGTCATCGTTCACGGTGATCATCATCGTCGTTTGACTGACAAACCATTCCCACAAGGCTTCTGGGAGGGCTCTCAGGTAGACACCCAGCCCACCAACGATCATGATCAGCAATCCGCCGGAAGCGAACTGGTTGTGACCGCTCAAAATACTTTTGATAATCTCGCTCATAAGTTATCCATGACGCTCTTCGCGGGCAAAAAAACTCGCGTGCCCCACTACCTATTAGGCCCATCGGTGTAAACACGGAGATGCCGCGACACGAAGGGGGGTCAGCCCAGCGCCAAAGGCGCGTGCTGACGCAGTATCCGTGGCCTGCGCCACCCAGTAAATTTATGGTTAGTCTGTGTTTAGGAGCGTCGGAGAGTTAGTAACTGGCGCAGGCGAACGACGTCCTTAGCCAAATGCGACTCAGTTTGAGTTGCCCTGGCTTCCGCAGCGCGATATGTATTGTGCTTCTATCCGCCATTTCGGGACGTCCTTTCGAGAAGATACAAGAATATGCCATGACTCTATATCTGCCGTCAAGAGGGAAGTCACAAATTTTCTTCAGAAGCGTTGATAACTCGCACTGATGAAAGGTTAATCCTGTTCAAGTTTCACCCGTGTTTCATCAACGCTCTTAAATAGGGATTGGAAATGAATCGAACCACACACAAAGAGACGATCACAGTGGATTACGGTCGCTCATTCGCTACTTAGTTCTAACTCTTGTGCGCTTCGGGCTTAAAAATTACCCCTTGACTAGCCCGGCTGTTCATTACAACGCGGATCGGTTCCGCAAACTGTAAGTGGCGGACACAGCCTTCCTCTTCCACCGCCCTCTGTTCCGTCAGCCATTGCCAGTCGACTGACCCTTCGCCGGCGTCGGGATTCACGGTGAAGTAACCGATCCGAAAGGCGGTGAGATTCTGGAAGAAATGGCTGCCCTGCGATGGGGTAACACGAAAATCGCGGAATCCCGCCTCAACAATCACGCGCGCGCCGGAGATTTCATCCCATTCGACCGGAATGCCGAGCCAGGGTTCGTTCGATCCCCAGCGCCCAACCCCGATGAGTAGGTAAGGCCGGTTCTCACCGCTGAGCACGCGATTGAACTGAGCAACTGCTTTGGCCACTTCCTGGCTGCGGCTGCGTTCGAAACGCTGCGCATCGACCACTACGATATCGTGAAGATTCTCGAGGCAGCCGTTGCCCAGAACTTTACTGCTTTGGCAGATCAAGCGCTCGGGTTGCACATCGTCAAGAGCTAAGTCCTCGCTGTCGCGCGCCAGCGTCAATGGCCGGATCTGCAGAAAACCAAACTCCGCCACTTGTCCAGACACTTGTCCATTCGTTGCTTGTCCAAACGAAGCTTGTCCAAAAGCTGAGCCAGCTGGCCGGGGCAAGCGCACGGCAAATTCGATCTCAACAGGATTACCCAGGGCGTCCTCACCTGCGCGAACCAGGTCATCGAGAATCTCAGCCAGCGGGAAAGTGCCAAGCTTCAGCATGGGGGCAAAGGTCACGATGCGCGTGCCTGCCCGGCTCACTCCGTCGTAGACGGCGTGATTGTCCCTGGAGTAGGTCGAAGCCACCGCCTGCAGCGTGCCGTCTCTCTCGGCGGCGTCCAGACTGAACCGCCTCTCGTGCCAATGCCCCGGACGACCTTCCGAAGCGCCATCCAACTCCAGCGCCCAAAATTCCGACTGCGAGTTGGCCAGTGTGTCTTCGACCGAAGAAAACTGCACCAGGTTCTGCGGATAGCGCGGGCAGAAAGTCAGACACTTCCCGCCATCCACCACCGCCCGGCCGAGGCCGAGAGCAACGGCCGCGATGCCGTCCTCGAAGTTCATAGGCGGCACGGGATAAAAATTGCGCGAGCGCACCACTCCCGAAAAGTCCGGATAGAAGCGCTGCCCGTGCGGCGTGCCCACAACCTGCTGAAGAATCACCGCCATCTTTTCCTCTTCCAGACGATACGGGGTTGCCCGCACATACGCCTTCGCATGGCGGCTGAAGGTGGAGGCATAGACGCGCCGGATCGCCTCGCTCAGCGCGGTCAGCCGGTCTTCTGGATTTGCTTGCTGATTGCCCAGCATGAAGGTTTCATACACGCCGGTAAAGGGCTGGTATTGCGAATCCTCCAGCAGGCTCGACGAGCGCACTGCCAGCGGATGGTTCACCGCGGCCAAAAAAGATTTCAGGTCATCGCTGAGCGCAGTGGATAGCGGCGCGGCCAGGAACATCCGCTGAATTTCAGCGTCATCTTCGCAATGCAAGGCAAAATCCAGGAGGTTGTTTTCGACTACGAATTGATCGAACACGTCCGTCGCCAGGACAACGGCTGGAGGCACCGAAATGCGAATGCCGGGATAGCGGCGAGCAATGCGGCTTTTTCGTAAAAGATGGCGCACAAAGGCGAGGCCTCGAGCCTTCCCGCCAAGGGAGCCGGAGCCGATCCGCAGAAAACTTGATTCCGAAGGTTTGAAGGTGTCGGCCTTGAAGTCGCCGATCAGCACCTCGCCCTGTTCACGGCGATACTCGTGAATCGACTCGATCAGATCGCGCCGCAGATGTTCCGGGCTCGCAAAATCCGAAACTTTTCGTGGGCGGAGCTTCGCCGCCAGCGCAAACTCGGTGCGTGCCATCAGCCAATGGGAGAAGTGGTTGCTCTGCGCGTGAAAGACGATGCTTTCCGCCGGAACCGTTTGCAATTGCTTCTCCAGCTCATTCAAGTCTTTCGCCCGCCCGACTTCACTCGAATCCAACAGCCGGAACACAAAATCGCCAAAACCGAATTGCTCGGTCAATATCCGGCGCAAATCCTTCAGCAGCGTGGGCGACCGTTTGCGCAGAAACGAATAGCCTGCGGCGTGCGCCCGTGGCCGGAACTCGGTGCGGCTGCTTTGCAACACTACGGGAACATCCGGCACCAGGCTCTTCACCATCCGCGCCAGTTCAAAGCCCGCCTCCGGACTCAGCTTGCCCTCCCAGGGAAATTCCACGTCCGATACCAGGCCGAACAGATAATCGCGATACTCCTGCACCAGCCTGGCCGCGTCTTCGAAGTTAGAACTCAGCAGAATTCTCGGCCGCGCCTGCATGCGCACCAGTTTGTGCGCCACGTTGATGCCTTCCTGAATCACGCGCCGCGATTGCTTGATCAACTCCGTATAGATCACGGGCAGGAACGACGAGTAATAGCGGATGTTGTCTTCCACCACCAGCAGCACCGGCACGCCCATGGCGCGGGTATCGTGCAGAACGTTGCGTTTATCCTCGATGTACTTGACGATCGCAATCAGGATGCGGGCATTGCCCTGCCATAGAAAGGCGCGCTCGATGTCGGTGACTGGATTCCGCGCCACAAAATTCTTGATTTCGCGAGAGTCATATCCCAGCACAATGACGGGAACGTCCAGCCCGGCCTGCTTTATCTCGCTCGCCAACTGTGCGGCGTTCGTATCACCGACCGCAAGGTTGGTCACGATCAGGTTGAACTGCTGAGTGCGGGCCAGCGCCGCTGCTTCGGCGCACGAAGAAACGTGCGTAATTCCCGGGATCTGTTGCAGGCTGAGATCGAGCGATTGGTCGATCAGCAGTTCGTTAAGGCGGCCGTCTTCGCGGAGGATGAAGGAATCGTAGAGGCTCGAGACCAGAAGAATGTTGTGCACTTTGAAGGGCATCAGGTTTTCGAAGCCTTCAAAGCGCTCTTCGGCGTCCATGATGACGGACGGCTCGGCCATGCGGCGCACGCTCATGGGAGATATCTTAGTCCAGCCTCTGAACCATCGGCATGCCGCGGCTGATTGTTCTCGTTGCAGTAAGGGTTCTGATATGTTTTCGAAGCAAGGGAATGAGGCAAACTTCATGAGGACGAAAACCTGTGTTTTGGCGCTGCTGGGCGTAGCGCTCGCGGGACCGGCCATAGTTCGCGGGCAGACGGTTCACGGGCAGACGGCCCAGGGGGAGACAGTACAGGGACAGACGGGCAATATCGTCCGCTACACCACCACCATCGACAACGTGAAGTACCTGTTCGCGACGGCCGAACCGGTAGCGCATCTGAAGTCTGGCGACATCCTCGACACCAACACGCTCGACTGCTTTGGGAACGCGCTCAAGAAGCCCGGGGACACGCTCAGCATGGTCAAAGGCGACAATCCACTCGCCGGGCCATTTTTCGTCGAGGGCGCGGAGCCCGGCGATACGCTCGCCGCCAAGATTCTTGACCTGCAAGTCGATGGCGATACTGGCGTGGGCGCATTCGCTCCCGGATTTGGCGCCATCAACGAGACCAACTACACGCCCATGCTGCATCCGCCGCTTCCCGAGCGCGTCTGGTTCTATCCTATCGATCACTCGGCAAACACGGCCACATTCAAAGCGCTCGATTCTGATTTCTCCGTCAGGATTCCCGTCCATCCTTTCTTCGGCTGCATCGGAGTCGCCCCGGCCAATGGTGAGGCGCGTAGTTCAGTGGTCCCCGCCGAATTCGGCGGCAACATGGACTCGCCCGAAGCCAGCGTGGGTAACACCGTGTATTTTCCGGTGAATGTGAAGGGAGGGCTGTTCTACATCGGTGACGGCCACGCCGCTATGGGCGACGGAGAAATCGCTGGCACTGCTATCGAGGTTCCGCTGAAGGCGCGCGTGCAGTTGAGCGTGATCAAAGGCCGCACCATCGCCTGGCCCCAGTTCGAGAACGACGACGCTATCATGACCGTGGGCGCATATCGTCCTCTGGATGATGCGGTCCGCATCGCTTTCACCGAACTTGTGCATTGGATCCACAAGGACTACGGTTTGTCGGAACTCGATGCTTATGAGCTACTGTCGAAAGTGGCGAGGATCCATCTCAACGAGATGGTGGATCCGAACTATGTGGTCGTCGCCTCAATCGAAAAGAAGTATTTGCCGCCGAAAAAGAAGTAGGGCTTCGCAGAGCGGCCGCGATTGGAACGTCCGCGGACCAGCAAGGTGTTCGTTATACATCAAGGCATGCGCACTAAGTCATGCGCACTAACTCGGGTCGGAAGGTTGGCTATGTTTCCGAAAAGCACATCAAGCAGTCGCGCCAGCTCGGCCTTCTCCTGAGTTCCACTGGTGTTGTCGGGAGTGTCCTCGGTGAGCTGCGCGAGTCTGTGGGCCAGGATGCGCTCAGCTGTGTGCTGAGGAAGGTAGATCGCGTTCCGCGAAGGGGTCAGCTGCCAACCTTCGTTGTCGACGCGCGCCAGAGACCATCGTTGCCGTTCCGGCTGTTTGCGCACATCCGCCTTACCTCCCGTTAGAGAAACCAGTTCCTCGATTTGGACATCGATCCAGCCATGGTTTCCCGTGACATGCACCTTCTCTACCTCGAAGCGGTCGAACACAACCAGGGATTGAGCGGGCTTGAAGAGGTCACGCCCGCGGAGCTGCTCCGCCGAATCGTCGCATGCCTGCAAGAAGGCGGCCTTGACCTGATCGGGTTTGTGGCGAACGAAATTCAAGACCATAACGCGAGGCGTTTCCGTGGTCACGAGCTGACTTTCCACAAGCTTTGCGGAGGATCCGGCCTCAGTTGAGGATTTTTCCGATATATCAGCCGTTGGGTCTTCAGCAGCAGTTTCGCGCGGTCCCGTGTTGCCCAAGACCGTGGGTTTCCAGCTCGCAGTCCGAACCGAGGTGGAGCTGGCGCCCCTCGGAGCCGGCTTGACATAACGAAAGAAGTGGGGCTGCCCTCGCTGTTTCCAATACGGAGAATCATAGGAGGCGACTCTGGGTCCCGAACGCAGCATGCTGAAGAAAGAATGATGAACGGGATTGACTACAATCCCGGCATGTCCGTGCCAGACAGCCAAGTCGCCCGGCTGCGGATTTGCGACTCGTCGAAATTCGTCGGTCCCCGCGTACAGGTCCGAAGAGCTCGCATATTCGTAGGGGAAACCGGCGTGCTCATAGATTCCGTGGACAAAGTGCGAGCAGTCGAAGGGAAACTCTGCATGATACCGGGAATTCAGCCCGACATCCAGAATCGCCAACCCCTCACTGCGAGTCAGCGCCCGGGCGCCAATCGGCTTCTGCTGCAGGTCAGGAGTCTCACGAGTGACTCGGTAAATCCCCTTGGAATTTGCCTGTTTCTCTTGCGCCAATGCGAGACGGGTAGCGGGCACGCAGAGTAGAAGGGATAGCAGCGCGCCTTTGGCATGGAACCGCATAGTCCCTCTTATAACGCACCTTCAAAAGGCAGGACAGGTCTCAGAAGTGCCGCCAGTTCTGCGAAAACTGCCCTGCCCTCAGATGCACTTTAGAATCCAAGTGTTGGTTATTCGGAGCGGGGAGGGCCCAGCTCACCCGTGTGGCGAACCCAATTCCGCATAGGTGACCGGGAAAGGTTGGAGGCGCGGGTCGGAATCGAACTTGAGCCGGTTTGCGGGCGTGAGCGAAGCGGGAGCCCGCAGGCGAAATCCCGAGCGCAGAGAGGGATCTCGCGTTAATCGCGGTCCGAGAAATTGGAGGCGCGGGTCGGAATCGAACTTGAGCCGGTTGCGGGCGTGAGCGAAGCGGGAGCCCGCAGGCGAAATCCCGAGCGCAGAGAGGGATCTCCTGTTAATCGCAGTCCGAGAAATTGGAGGCGCGGGTGAGAATCGAACTTAAGCCGGTTGCGGGCGTGAGCGAAGCGGGAGCCCGCAGGCGAAATCCCGAGCGCAGCGAGGGATCTCGTGTTAATCGCAGTCGGAGAAGTTGGAGGCGCGGGTGAGAATCGAACTTGAGCCGGTTGCGGGCGTGAGCGAAGCGGGAGCCCGCAGGCGAAATCCCGAGCGCAGCGAGGGATCTCGTGTTAATCGCGGTTGGAGAAATTGGAGGCGCGGGTGAGAATCGAACTCACGGATAAAGGTTTTGCAGACCTCTCCCTTACCACTTGGGTACCGCGCCCCATCACCGTCACAGTAGAGCCTCGCCGTGGGTTTGTCCACAAGGCCCGGGGGGCACCCGGGTTCATACTCCTATCCGGGAACGTTCATATTTCCTCGCGGCTTGATCCGTGCTACAACACCGGACATGAGGCCGACGCCGAGCTCAACCCCAAATTCGACTGTGAGTTCGTCCGCTTCCCCGACGGCATCGAAGACAGCGACTCGCGTTCCTGCGAATCCCGGACCTGCAAATCTGAAGGATGCTTCCTCAATCTGTCCCAACTGCTCGACCGAGTTGCGCGGACACCGCTGCAAGGTGGTCTGTAAGAAATGTGGCTTCTATTTGAGCTGCTCTGATTTCTATTGAGAAAAAGACGGGCTAAAACCCCGCCTTTTGCGCGACATTCCCTACTCGCTATCGCGTGTCACCGGCGCCCAGTGTCCGTCGTTAGAGTCGTACCAGTTTCTCCAGGCGACGGGGTCGTGGGGCAGACTCTGTCCGGTGATATCGCGGAGCGCTTGAAAGACCCACTTGCGAGTTTCCGGATCGAGAGACGGGTCGGCAGCGAAGTCGAGCAATTGCGGCACGGCACTGCGGCGCTGCTTTTCGCTCAGCATACCCGACTGCGCCAGGCCGCAAGCGGCGCGCTCGCGAATCATGGGCGAAGGGTCGTCGTGGAAAACCTGCAACAGGGGAGCGATGGTTTCGTCGGTGCCCAGATAAGCTAGTCCTTCCACCGCCCAGTATCGGATGTTCACATTCTGATCGTGGACCGAGGCCAGCAGGATCTCACCTGCCCGGCCGGGTTCGATTCCCCGATTGGCGAGCAGCGCAATATCCCACAGCGCATTGGCCCGCGCGCCCTGTTCTCCGTAGCGAGCGTCGTGCTCGAGGCGGTCCACCGTGGCCACGCTCTTCTCGAGATTGCGGCAGGCAAGATCGATCTCGATGGCGGCGGCTCGCACGCGGAGATCGTCGGAATTGAGCCCAGTCATAAAGAGGGAATTCAATTTCTGATCGAGCTTGATCTTTCCACGCCACCGGTCCACGCGCTGTGCGATCTGATCGTTAGCACCGTGATAATGATTGATGGAGCGTTCGAGCAGAAGCTGCGCCTGGTTCTGCGGCGCCATCTGGTCGAGGACTTCAATCTCATGTTCCGAGAGCACGTTGGCCGATGCCGGCTCCGGCTTGCCGTGCAGGCTTAGAAGCTGAGCGATCTCCTGCCATGCCGCGCGAGCGCTGCCTGTTCCCATAAGGAGCGTTCCCGCCATGATGCCGCCCACCGCGGCAGCAACGACAAGCCACCGGCGAGGGCGACCGTTTCCCGCGACGCGCGGATCGTTTTCAGGCGGCGGGGCCGGCTCCATGCGCGGATCGGGATTGGCGTCCACGCAGAGAGTATAGGAGGCGGGACGGCAATCGAACAGATTACTCCGGGCGAGACGCGGGTAACTGGCGGCGCAGACTTTCGCCTCCCACCGAGTGCTGAAATACTCGATTTTGTTCTTGCTTTTGGGTGGCGCAGCGCCGGGGCCCCCAGTACGCCCGATTTTGGCGTGATGGGGTGGAGCGGTTCACCCCTGCGATAACAGGCTTGCTTTCAGTGGCGGCTTCAGCCGCTGAGGGCGACTGCGGCTAACGGAGGCGGCCACGCCATGCCGAAAATCTCTATCCCTTTTACAATGGCTGGAGTCTTGATTCATCTTAAGTTGAGGAGATTGGTATGCAACGCAAAGCGAGTGCAGTGTGGAAGGGCGGTCTTAAGGACGGAAAAGGGACAGTTTCGTCCACCAGCGGCGTTCTTTCGAATACGCCATATTCATTTACTACGAGGTTTGAAAACGCTCCCGGAACGAATCCGGAAGAACTGATTGCGGCGGCACATGCGGCGTGCTTTTCGATGGCGCTGTCCGCGCAACTGGGAGGCGCGAACCTTACGCCGGAGAGCATCAGTACTTCTGCCACGCTCACTATGGAGAAACAAGATGCGGGCTGGACCATCACGGCGGTGCATCTGGATGTGGTCGCCAAGGTACCGGGCGCGAGCGCGGAAGCCTTCAGCACTGCGGCGCAAAATGCGAAAGCCGGTTGCCCGGTATCAAAAGTGTTGAACGCGAAGATCACGATGGATGCGAAGCTGGGCTAGGGGCGACCGCGCGACGAGGCTTACGGTGGAGCGACGATGCCGGCCGGGCGAGGACGCCCGGCTCTCCACGAACGAGCTCGAATCTAACTTTGCGAGCGCAACACTTGCCGCAGCTTGTGATTTATTTTTACCGCATCCTGCGAGGCTTGGTCGATCAGTTCGATCCAGCGGCACACGTTTTCGGGCGGGGCCGCCTGCGAAATCAGGTACGTGGCTTGCACGATGGTTTCAAGCGCATTGCTGAGATCGTGCGCCAGCATGCGGAGTTCTTTCGCCAGTTCCGCCGGGATTTTATCCGCGCCATTTCCCATGGTATTGCGGCCTGTCGCCTCGTAAATCACCCAGCGCGGCGAAGGATATCACATTGCGCTCGTTTGACATGCAGACGCCGGCCAGTAGATATTAGTGTAGTCGCCCATAAAAAAGGGCCCTGCCGATTTTTTCTTTTATGCGGATGTGGCGGAACTGGCAGACGCGCTAGGTTCAGGACCTAGTGGCCGCAAGGTCGTGGAGGTTCAAGTCCTCTCATCCGCACCAAAAACAGCTCTCAGGTGCCAGGTCTTAGGTGCCAGGTCTTAAAGTCTTTAGCTCGCAGCCCGTAGCTCGCAGCTTTCTTCTTACGCACCTGCGGATAAGCGGTGCGTACTCCGGCTTTGCGCGATGCCGTACTGGCGGATTTTATAGAGCAATGCTTTGTAGCTGATCTTCAAGAGCGCCGCAGCTTGCTTGCGATTCCAGTTCGTCTCTTCGAGAGCCCGGGCGATGGCTTCGGCCTCAGCCTCATCTTTGGCATTGCGTGACAAGGACTTCAGGCCGCCGGCGGGGTCAGCGCCCGCGCTTCTGCCACTAACCTCGCTGTGCATTCCTCCACCGCCATCGGGCCGGGGTTGCAACTCGGATGCGGCCAGCGTTTCATCTCCCAGAACCAGGTAGCGCTTGATGAAGTTGCTTAGTTCGCGCAGGTTGCCCGGCCAGGAATGGCGCAGACACGCCTCCATTAACGGCGGTGAAAGCGGCAACGGAGCCCGCGCGTAGGACTCCGACATGCGTGACATGAAATGCTTCAGCAGGATCGGGATTTCTTCCTTTCGGTCGCGGAGCGGAGGCAGCGACAACGTAAAGGCATTCAGGCGGTAATACAGATCCTCACGCAGCCGCTTATTTGCGAGCGCTTCGGGAATGTTGATGTTGGTGGCGGCCAGGATGCGAACGTCGACTTTGACGACGGTTCGGCTGCCCAGGCGCGAGAATGTCTGGTCCTGCAGCACGTGCAGCAATTTGGCCTGCAAGAGCGGCGGCATTTCGCCGATCTCATCGAGCAGGATGGTGCCTTTATTGCAGAGTTCGAACTTCCCGGGCTTGGCGTGCGTCGCGCCCGTGAAGGCTCCCGCTTCGTATCCGAACAGTTCGCTTTCGAGCAGGTCGGCGGGCACTGCGGCGCAGTTGACTTTGAGAAAGGTGCGGTGGGCGCGAGGCGAAAGTTTGTGGATCAGCCGCGCGAGCACTTCCTTGCCGGTACCACTTTCACCAAGCAGCAGGACCGGGATGTCGACGTTGGCTACGAGCGCGGCCTGGGAGCGGATCTTCTTCATCGCCGGACTGGCAGCGACGAAGAACACGTCGTCACAAAGTTCTTCGATATCGCCGGCATAGGCCTCACCCTTGGCGGTGCCCACACACTGTCCAATGACCGCATCCAGCTCGGCCTTCTGGAACGGCTTGGTCAGATAATCGATGGCTCCGAGGCGCATGGCCTGCACGACTTTACGCGTGTCGTTCACGCAGGAGAGCATGACAACTTTCACTCCGGGCTTGAGTTGGCGGAGTTGTTCCAGAGTCTGCAACCCGTCGATGCCGGGCATCAGTAAATCGAGCAGCACCAGGTCGGGGTGCAATCCTTTTTGGACGCGCTCCACCGCTTCTTCGCCGGTGCTGGCGGTTTGAACTTTATGCTCATCCACTTCCAGCAGCGTGCGGATATAGCGCAGCATTCCCGGTTCATCATCCACCAGCAGTATGTTGGCGGCTTCGCTCATTGGGTTCCTCTTGGCGGACTGCTCAGAATTGGTTTCAGCGGAACGAGAAAAGAAAACTTGCAACCCGCGCCCGGCTCGCTTTCGACCCAGATCTTGCCGCCCATGCCCTGGAGCAGGCGGCGGGAAATAGCGAGTCCCAGTCCCATGCCCTCGGCTGATTCGCTGCCCGGCAGGCGGAAGAAATCATCGAAGATTTCCATATGATACTCCGGCCGAATGCCCGGGCCGGTGTCGGCAACGCTCACTTTGACTGCGTTGGGTAAGTTCGCAGCTTGACGCCGGCGATCCCCGTTGGCTGCGGATTTACTCACGCTGCGACGCTCCCACATATGAGGCTCGGCATGCAACCACACGGTGCCGCCTTGTGGTGTGTACTTGGATGCATTTTCCAGCAGATTGGAAATCACGCGCTGGATCTTGGGCGCATCGAATGCAAATGGTGCCAGTTTGTCATTCGCCAGGAAATACAGAGCGAGACCGCGCTCCTGAAAGCGGCCTGACCAGAGCCGGCAAACTTCAGAGAGGCACGCATTCATGTCACCGTCCACGTACTGCATGCGCAGTTCGCCGGTCTCCAGCACGCTGAAGGTCAGGAAATCCTGGATGAATTGCTGCAAGCGTTGGCCGCTGGAAAACATGTCACCCATCACTTCGCGCTGGCGCTCATTGAGCGGCCCGAGTTTCTGACTCTGCAGCAGTTCAATGTAGCCATTGAGAATCGCCAGCGGTGTCTTGAGGTCGTGTGCGGCCGAGGCTAGAGCATTGGTTGTCTTGCGAAAACGATCGCGCAATTGTTCGAGCTCGCTCGCTCCATCGTCCGCGGAGTTGGACGCGGCAACGCGAGCCGTTTCGCCGGACGGCAAGCCATTCTTCGGACTTCTGCCACTGGGGGCAACGATAGGGATTTTTTCCGACATCGAAGGCATGGGGAACCAGATAACGTCAATAAATTCTATCGAGGGAGGAGAATCTACTACCGTCAGAACGCGGGGATAAAGTGATCCTATGTGAGGTGCAACCGACTGTCAATTACAAACGGCGCTGAAACTGGCACCGAAGCGAAAAACGTTGCACTTTTGTGATCTGACCGGTAGTCATTATTAAATCCCGAGGTTGGAAGACACTTCGGTAATCTCCGTGTTGGTAGCGAGTTTGGAGTGATTCCGAGCTAGCTCGACTACGCCCCGAAGTTTGGCCCATGATGTGCGGTCTCGGGGTGTGAATACCTCATATAAGGTGGTGCGGACGGGTGGCTCGTAGCTTATCTAAGAAGGAAGCACGCAAGTGGGCACGGTTACAGCTGGCCATTCCGGTTTTTATCCGCACACGTGACGGAAATGGCAAGAATTCCCTGGAGTTTGCCACGGCCATTAACATCTCTCCTGGGGGTGCCATGGTGGTTGTTCGCCGTTCTTTGCCCAAATCAGCGCTGGTTTCGCTGGAGATTCCGAGCGCTCCAATCGGCCCCGCCAACGGTTTGAGGATCTCCTCACGGATCATGCAGGCAAAGACGGTCTGGATTACCCACTTGGATGACTACCATCTTCTAGGTGTGAAGTTCGCCCGTCCCTTGAACACCGACGCGGCAGCCGTTTCCGGCAAGCATTCGAGGAAAACGGCTTCTGCGATGTGAACTATTTTTCCCTTCCCTGGCCCGTCTCAGAATGGCACTTTGGTGCCATGCCCGATCTTCCCTCTCCCGCGATATCATCACTGCAAGCCATTCATAAGTTGAGCATTTAACGGAAGTCTCCTAGGTCGTTCTGCTCTCTTCCCCGGTTTGGTGCTTGGGATGCACTTTTAGTGCATGCGGGTGAACACTCACCGCAATGGGGTATTCAGTCTTATGACGACACCTTCGGTAAGTTCTCTGGCGCAATCGCTCGGCGAGGTCCCCCCTGATCAAATAATCTTTGGCCACTCTGAGGCCATGCAGGCGGTTCGTTCGCGGTTGGGAAAAGTAGCCGCCGCCAACGTTCCTGTCCTTATTACGGGCGAGAGCGGCACCGGGAAAGACATCATTGCCAGGCTCATTCATGGACTGTCTCCGTGGAAAACTGGGCCCTATGTAAAGGTAAACTGTCCCGCCATTCCCGGTACGCTGCTGGAAAGCGAATTGTTCGGCTACGAAAGAGGAGCCTTTACGGGCGCCGTTGGCTCCAAGCCAGGACGGGTCGAACTGGCGCACCGCGGAACATTATTTCTCGACGAGATTTCCGAACTGGATCCCTCGCTGCAATCGAAACTCTTGCAACTTCTGCAGGATGGGCAGTTCTGCCGGATCGGCGCCCAGGAAGACAAAAAGGTCGAGGTGCGCGTCGTGTGCGCCACGAACCGCCGATTGGAATCGGAGATCGAATCGGGTTCTTTCCGCCAGGATCTTTACTACCGCATCAACGTAGTGAATCTGCACATGCCGGCACTGCGGGAACGACGTGGCGACATTGAAGACCTGTCCACCTACTTCCTCGAATACTACAACCGCAAGTTCAATTGCAGGGCTCGGCCGCTGTCGAATGAAGTGATGGCAGTGCTGCAGAAATATCACTGGCCGGGAAACATTCGCGAGCTGGAAAATCTGATCAAGCGTTACGTGATCCTGGGCCATGAGGAAGTGATTACCAATGACCTGGTGGCACGCGAGCCGGATTTTTTCAATCCCGAGATCTCGTTCGACGGGCCGATTTCTCTGAAGAAGATGACGCGACAGTGCGTGCGCGAACTGGAGCGCAAGGTCATCCTCAAGGTGCTGCAACAGCATCACTGGAACCGTAAGCAGTCCGCCCGTACCCTGGGCATCAGCTATCGCGCCCTGCTATACAAGATCCGCGATGCCGGCTTGCCCTCGAACCGCGCATTGCGTCTGCGGCAGGCGGAGAAGAACAACGCCGACAATACCAGCGACCGCACTTCAACCACTGGCGCTGCGGCCGACTGACGCGAGCCGTTGCGATCGCGTAGGGACAGCCGCCCTCGGCCGTCCGGGACGCCTTAGGGACTGAGCCTTTCTTTTAGCTCGCGAAGTGCCGCGCTCCACTCGTTCAGCCCATCCGCCTCAAGCCACAAATCTTTGAGTTCGGAGTTGGTTCGTACCCTTTCCACTGCGCGGCGAGCGAGCTCGACCAAATCGGGCGTGACACCGGCATGGTTCTGACGGATCCAATCCGCGAGTTCCCGCGGCATCGTGGGCGACGACGCATCTTTTTCTTCGGCGGCGAATTTCGCAGCATCGAATTTCGTGGCGACGAATGTCGCAGCAACAACCAGCGCCGCAACCACCTCGGCGGCCGCGACTGCACTGCTGCTTTCCGGCGCTTCGAGATAGTCATCCTGATCGGCGGCCCGGGCCAGCGTCGACCTTAGATCATCGACTCCCATGGAATTAAGCCGGCCCAGAAAACTCTGCGCGTCCTCGTTTTCGAAGCTACCTGTGCCCCACCCCGCCATGATCCCTCCGGAAGGAATTATAGAATGCGCGGCGCCGCCCACCATGTGCTCAAGGAACGTATTCGACCTCCGGATACTCTGGTCGACTCTTGAGCTCCGATGCGGGCGCCCCTTTCAGGTACACGTCGAAGAAAGAACCGATGTAGTGCGCCGTCACCGCAACTTGGCGGCGGCCATCGAGGCGCACAATCCCTAGCCTGTGCATCACGCGCATCACCAGTGGACTCTTCAACAGCGCTCCGTCGTCGCTGAACATGAAGTGATTCGCGCCTCGGATCGTGATCATCAACCTGCGGTCACCAGGCAGTCGATCGTAGATGGAGTGAATGTTCGCTCCGGCCTGGCGGATCGCCTCGGGCTCGCCCGCATCGGACTCGCCTCTGTGGTCGCTCAGGAGAAACATGAACGGCTCAGTGACGCCTTCGCCGATCACACTGCCGAGGGGAGCCCCATCCACGTCGATGCCCGCCTTGCACCGGGAATCATCGTGGCAGAACTGGAGGGCTGTTGCACCGCCGAGCGAGTGGCCGAACACTCCAACCCGCTGCATATCGAGACGTCCCAGGAACCTGCCCGAGGGGTCGGAGCCGTTCAGTCGTTCGAGCTGATCGAGTGCAAAGCTCATGTCGGCGCTCCATGCCTGGACCAGCTTATTGGCGAGATGCTCCTGTTCTTGCCCGCCGAGGAGATCGGCGTTGTTCTGCGGCGCCCTCGCGATCACCCTTCCGTCGGGGAACACCACCACGAAACTTCGATACGGTGCATCGAAGCCCACAACCACGTAGCCATGACTCGCCAGGTCTTCGGCAAGGGTCGTATAGTCCGTCGTCAGGGCCGCAAGTCCCGCTCTCGTGAATACCACTGGATATGAACGCTGCTGAGGCGAAACTTCGGCGTCACGAATACTATGCGTGCGGACGCGCGACAAGTCTCGTGTCAGGAATTGCGTGAACGGCACGCCAAGCTGGCGTTTAAGAGCGATCCGCCAGGAAGCCGGCAAGTAGTCGTCGACCGTCTGTGATGGTCGTGGAGGCGCCGCGGGATACCAGATCCAGGCAAGCAGTTCCCGTTTGGTGCCTGGCTGCGGCGCCAGCGGGTCCGTGTAGGTGGCGTCGCTCCAAACGTACGTCGTGCGACCGACCGCGAACGCGCCAGTAGGCGTGGGTAGCGTCGTCTCCCTTGTGTGGTCCAGCCACAGCAATCCCAGCAAGGCCGAGATTCCAACAACCGCAAACAGTGCGAGCACGACCAGAGTCTCGATCACGCGCATATTTAGGATCCCCTGGGAACAGGACTCGAATCCCGTTAGTCCATACACCGGCCGGGCGAACTAGTCGGAAAGGGCGAGAGCCTTTTGTAATCGCCAAATGACATACGGCAGCACCGCGAGCGAGAGAATCACCAACCCATGAAACAGTCCGTCTGGAATGCCATGAACAGAAGGCCCCAGGGCGAAAGCCATGCGGACATGCCCGACTCCGCTGAGGACGGTCGTGCGACTCGCGCGAACCTGGGCCGTGCCGCCGATCAATGCGATCAGGAGCCAACCGGCACCGGGCCAAACCACTTTCAACCTTTGGCGGGCGGCGACGAGTCCGATTGCCCAACCGATGACAATCGGCGCACTGAAATAGATCAACCTGCCGACTTGAAAATAGAAGTTCGCAAGCCCATCGATCGGGACGAAAGGCGTATTCGTTCCCGGCAGAAAAATCTTCCACCCAGACCACAAAATGAAACAGGCCACGAAGTAGGCCGCCGCGAGAAGCAGCAGCGGGGCCAGGCCGAACATCGCCCACGGCGCTCGGACGCACCACGATTGGAATTGGCTATGCTCCGTATTGAGACCTGGGGTTGGAAAGACGTGCTCATGAAATGCCGACCAGACCACATTTGCCCACGTGCGCAGGCCGCCACCGCCGTTATGGAGAAGCGCCTCGAACTCCGCGCCGTAGCGCTCTCTCCAGGGACGCGGATACAGAAACACAAGCAGGTGAGCGAGTCTGGAATTCATAAGGTTTCCAACCTCTTCAGTCCGACTCTGCTGAACTGTTGCAGGGTGGTCAGCTTTGCGCGGAGAATGCGCAGGCCCTCCCCGGTTATGCGATAGGGCCGGCGGCGTTCCTCGGCGGGGAGTGGCTCGATCCAACCCTGCTGCTCCAGGCGAGCAATCGCCCCATACAGCGTTCCCGGACCCAGACGGGTCCCGGAAAGGCGCACAATGTCTTCGATCATCGCGTGTCCGTGCTTTGGTCCATCCGCGAGGCTGGCAAGCACAAGCATTGGCGGGTCAGAATAGTGCCCCAGTCTTGCGCCTTCTTCAGTTCTTACTACGTGTCGCGTACTACGCATGACGTAGTTATCGCATAACCGACCTTCTGCTGCAAGGAAAATTGTTTCGCTCGGCGGCACTTCGATCAGGAGTTCTACACCAGGTTGGCCGATGGCCGCCACCCTGACGCGCCGTTACGCCCAGAAAGTCCGGTCCAGCGTCCGATACTGAATCGCCTCGGCAATGTGCTTGGGCTCAAGCTGTGGAACGCAGTCGAGGTCGGCAATGGTGCGGGCGACTTTGAGAATGCGGTCATGAGCGCGGGCGCTGAGTCCCTGATGAGCCATGGCCCGTTCCAGCAGCCGCTCACAATCCGCCGAGAGTTCACAGAATTTGCGAATGGATTGAGGCGGCATTTGGGCGTTGCAGTAGAGTTTTTGGCGTTCGGAAGAAAAGCGCGTCAGTTGAATGTCACGGGCGCGGATGACCCGCTCGAGAATTTTGCCCGAACTTTCCGGCTCCGAGGCGCTCCGCATTTCTTTGTAGTTCACCGCCGGGACGTCAATATGGATGTCGATCCGGTCGAGCAGCGGTCCCGAGATTTTTGAAATGTAGCGCTGGATCATGGGCTGTGTGCAGTGGCATTCGCGGGTGCGGTCATTGTGAAATCCGCAGGGACAGGGATTCATGGCGGCGGCGAGCATGAAGCGCGCCGGGAAGGTCAGCGACATGGCGGCGCGTGCGATGCACACCGTCCCGTCCTCGAGCGGCTGGCGCATGACTTCAAGAACGTTGCGCGGAAATTCGGGGAGCTCGTCGAGAAACAGAACGCCATTGTGCGCGAGCGAAACTTCCCCCGGCCGCGGGATGGCGCCACCGCCAATCAGGCCTGCGTCAGAGATGGTGTGATGAGGCGCACGGAAAGGGCGCAGACCGACCAGCCCGGCGCGCGTGTCGAGCACGCCTGCCACACTGTGAATCTTGGTCGTCTCCAGAGCTTCTTCGAAAGTAAACGGCGGCAGGATGGTCGGCATGCGTTTCGCCAGCATCGTCTTACCGGACCCTGGAGGCCCTATCATCAGAATGTTGTGACCGCCGGCGCAGGCGACTTCGAGGGCGCGCTTGGCGGTTTGCTGCCCGCGAACGTCTTTGAAATCGACATGGAATTGCTGCGCCTGGCTCAGCAGTTGATCGGTGTCGATCTGCAGGCGGGAAACACCGTTACCGGAATTGATGTAATGAATAACGTCGAGCAGCGACTTGACCGGGTAAACCTCCACGCCACCGACCATCGCAGCTTCGCGAGCGTTGACCTCGGGCACGATCAGACGCTTCACCTTCGATCGGCGGGCCTCGATCGCGATGGGCAACGCGCCACGCACTCCGCGCAGGCTGCCGTCGAGCGAAAGCTCGCCGACAAACAGCGCGTCCGGGATCTCTTTTTTATTCAGACCGCCATATGCGCCAAGAATGCCGAGAGCCATGGGCAGGTCAAAGCCTGAACCCTCCTTCCGGATGTCGGCAGGCGCCAGATTAATGGTGATCTGGGTGGGTGGTATGTCATAGCCGCAGTTCTTCAGCGCCGCGCGGACCCGGTCGCGGCTTTCGCGGACGGCAGCATCGGGCAACCCAACCGTGTGAAAGTGATCTTCCGACATTTTGACACCAGAGACATCCACTTCCACTTCGATGATGTTGGCGTCAATACCGTAAACTGCGGCGCTCAGAGTCTTATAAAGCATAGGAACACCAGTGGGCACACGAAGGGGCGAACGCGGACGGGAGATTCCTGCCGACATCATAGCTGGGGCGGAACCACACCGCTGTGATGCGCATCACCGGTTACCGTGATGGAACGGGATTGGAACGTTCTGTCGTGAACAGCCGATTTCGGTGCTACGCTAGGGGCAATCCGGCGGAATCGAGGGCCTGTTGTCCAGAGATCCTTTTCGTGCCTGAGGAGTGCCCCAATGCTCGACGAAGGTCCCACTTCAAACCGGGCCAATCCTGCGCCAAACCGGCTGGAACGCGAAGAGAGCCAGTTGTGGCGATGGGCGCTTGGCCTGCTCGTTTTGTTTGCGACAGCCGTAGCGGCGTTGTCGTGGGAACAACTGAAAGACCTGCCTTACCGCCTGTGGGCAATTCCCGCCGGGCTTTTCTTGCTTGCCATCTTGTTTGCCACCTATGCTTTCGGGCGCAAGCGCGAGGTTTCGGAGCTCAAGCAGATTCTGAAAGGTTTTCAGAATCAGGCCGGAGTCACACCCTCCGAGGAGCAACTGGATCAGCTAGGCCAGTTGATCATGCGTTCGCAGCGCAACTTCAAAGAGCTTATCGATTCCCTGGAGGACGCGGCGTTCGCTATCTCGCTCGATGGAACCCTGAAAACCGTCAACCGGCGAACCTCAGAGACTCTCGGCGCTCCTTATTCCGAACTGGTTGGTCACAAACTTGGGGATTTCCTGGAGGGAGCACTGCGCGTAGAGACTTCCGGAAGCCTGGAACGCTTCCTGGAGAAGCGAAACTGGTCGGGAGTGGTCGAGGTCCATCTTAAAAACGATCCCCGGCGGCTTTACTACGACTGCGTGGTCAATGCCATCGTCAAGGGCGACGATGTGACCGGGGCGAGCGTGCTGGCCCGCGATGTTACCGGGCAGCGAGAGAAGGAACAGCGCTTCTCGCAGTTGTTCGAATCTCTGCAGGAGGGCGTATACATCAGCAATCCCGAAGGCAAGCTCCTCGAGGTCAATCCGGCCCTGGTGTCAATATTGGGATATGCCAGCAAGGAGGAGTTATTGAGCCTGCCGCCCGAGCAACTGAGTGTTGATGCTTCTGGGGAGCTCGTTCTGGGTCGCACCGGGAGCCAGAGCGGTCGCACTCGCACTCGAGAGCTCCGGCTGAAAAGAAAAGATGGCGGAGTCGCGGTCTGCGTGGATACATCGACCGGCGTAATGGAAGAGGGACGGATTGTCCGTTACCAGGGCACGCTGGTCGACGTCACGGAGAAGCACGCGCTGGAGCGGCAGGTGCGCCGTCAGGAAGAGTTCCGCCGGCGCCTGCTGGAAAGTTTTCCGGATCTGATTCTGGTGCTCGATATGAAGGGCCAGTACACGTTTGTGAGTGCGCGCATAGGCGAGCTCCTCGGATACGGCCCGGAGCACCTGATCGGAGAAAACGTCGATGACGCAGAGAATACTTCCCCGGAACTGGCAGCACTCTACCGCACCGTCGCGACCGGGAAAAGCGCTCGCACTTCATGCGAATACGGCTCCCGGCACCGCGACGGCAGCTGGCGCACCATGCTCGGCATGGCAAGTCCACTGCTCGATTCCGAAGGCAAACCAGCGGGCGTGATCATCTCCGTTCGCGATATGACGATGGAGAAGAAGCTGGAACAGCAGATTATTCAGAGCGAGCGCCTCGCGGCCATGGGGCAGATGATCGGCGGTTTCGCCCACGAGCTCAATAATCCGCTGACCAGCATTCTGGGCATGTCGGAACTGCTGCAGGAAGGCAATGCCAGCGAAGCCGCCCGCAAACAGATTACGATTCTGCACCAGCAAGCGCGCCGCGCCGCCGAAATCGTCCAGAACCTGCAATACTTCGCAAGGCCGCCCGCTCCCGGCCGCAGCCAGGTCAATCTGAATGAGCTAGTACAGCGCACCGTGCAGATGCAGGCGTATCCTCTGCGCAAGAGCAACATCACGGTCGACTTTCTGCAAGAACCGGCGATACCCGCGGTCGTGGCCGATCCGAATCAGCTGATGCAGGTCTTCTTGAACCTCCTGCTGAATGCCGAGCAGGCAATCCGCGAGAGCCGCGAGAAAGGCACGATTCGCGTGCGCATTGGACGCAATCCCGCCTCGGTATGGATCATCTTTCAGGATGACGGACCGGGAATCGCCCCGGAAAACCTGGCGCACATTTTTGATCCTTTCTTTACCACCAAGCGGCCCGGCCGTGGCACTGGCCTCGGACTGAGCATCTGCAAGACCGTGCTCCGCGAGCACGGAGGCAACATCGAAGCCGCGTCGGCCCCGGGTGGCGGCGCGGTGTTCACGATCACGCTTCCGGTGGGGGCGCCAGCCGAATCGGGCGCGGCAGCAAAGTAAGGCGGATTCCCTCCGGCGCGGTTCCGATCGCAAACGCCAGTTGGCACTACTCATCTGGACGGTGCATTGGTCGCAGCGTAGACTTAGTCGTTCTGATTCTGTGAGGCACAACCTTGTCCCCGGAGCGTTGGCTAGAATTACGGCAAGCAGCAGGGCGTATTGGACGGCCTCTCCACTGCCCATTATGCTCATTCAACTTTGCGTTTCGTCATCGTCTGCGGCGTGGAGGGGAATGCCCTCGATGCAAGGTGCCACTCGGTTTTCCGACGTACTACCGAGTGATTCTCTTCATTGCTTCCGAAGGCATGTTGTTCGGAACGGTCGCCTTCGGCTACATGAAACAAGGCCCAGGTTGGCTTTTGATCGGATGGCCATTCGGTTTGGCAGCGGCTTTCATCACTCAAGGATTCATTCTTCGGGCGTTTCCTCCGAAGCTCGAACCCCACGCCGAAGGCGACATCTGGTTGAAGTTGACTTGAGTTGCGTGGTGATTTAGCAGATTGGTGTCGTTATCGCAACCGGATTCTAGACCGTCCTATCGCTCCACCGCCATAGCCACCGCATTCCCTCCGCCCAAACACAGCGCCGCAATCCCCCGGTGCACATCGCGCCGAATCATTTCATAAATCAAGGTAACAAGCACGCGCGCCCCGCTAGCCCCGATAGGATGCCCCAGTGCCACCGCGCCTCCGTTCACATTGACGCGGTTTATATCAAGCCCCAGTTCGCGGATCACGCCCAAAGCCTGCACTGAGAAGGCCTCGTTCAACTCGTAGAGATCGACATCGTCTTTCTTCCACCCCGTCTTCTCCCAGATTTTCTGCACGGCGCCCACCGGAGCCATCATCACCCACTTCGGCTCGACTCCGCTGGTAGCTTGCGCAACGATACGAACCATCGCAGTTGCGCCCAGTTCCTTCGCACGCGCCGCACTGGTCACAACCAGCGCCGCCGCCCCGTCATTCACTCCGGGAGCATTACCAGCCGTGACGGTGCCATCTTTCTTGAACGCCGGTTTGAGCGCACGCAGCACTTCGATAGTAGTGTCCTCGCGCGGCCCTTCATCCTTGTCGAAGATTACGGGCGGCTGCCCCTTCTTCTTAGCCGGAATTTCGACAGGAACAATCTGCGACTTGAACCGGCATTCCTTCTGTGCGGCAATGGCTTTGCGGTGCGAGTTGACGGCAAACTCGTCCTGCTCTTCGCGAGTGATGCCGTATTTTTCGGCAACGTTTTCACCCGTCAGCCCCATGTGATAGTCGTTGTAAATGTCCCACAGTCCATCGTGCACCATGGAGTCCACCAGCTGTCCGTTGCCCAGTCGATATCCCTTACGCGCATTCGGCAAAAGATACGGCGCGTTGGTCATGGACTCCATACCACCGGCGACGACGATAGAACTGTTGCCGGTCTCGATTGCCTGCGCCGCAAGCGCGACTGCCTTCAATCCTGAGCCGCACACCTTGTTAATTGTCATGGCACCCACCTCGGGTGCAAGTCCGCCGAATAGCGCCGCCTGCCGCGCCGGATTTTGACCAAGCCCTGCAGAGACAACGTTGCCCATGATGCACTCGTCAACTTGCTGCGGCTGCAGATTCGCCCGCTTGACTGCTTCGCGAACCGCAATCGCGCCTAATTGTGGAGCGGCTACGTCGCTCAGACTTCCCTGAAATTTTCCGATCGGCGTGCGGCATCCCGCGATGATCACGACATCATTCGAACCGGCCATGGTTGCGCTCCCAGACGCTTTTCAGACGCGCTCTTTCAAGCATCGTCGCTGAAAATCGTCTCTCATTATAGATGGCGGAAGCCTTGGCGAAGGTTCGCGCCGTGCAATCCCCCGGCATCACCGCGAGTGTTCTTTTTGAAACGCGCGAGCGGCAGACCCAACGTCATGGAGGAACACAACAGAGTGAGTTGTGATGGCACGCAAACTTTTTTCTTCGCGTGCGAGTCGCGCATGTGACTTTGGTGCGTCGTTGCATGCGCCCGTTTCGATCATTTTTCTCTTGACTTCGTTCTGCGTTGACTCTATACATTCAATCAGTTGCAACAAAACACCGTTGCGAAATTCCATGAAGAATGGAAAGGGAGAATAGATCCATGGCAACCAAAAAGAAAGCAAAGAAGAAAAGCAGCAAAAAGCACTAAGCAACTGCAACAGGCAACGACAAAGGGGACGCGATGAGCGTCCCCAAAGTTTTTATGGCATCTTTTCCGATTCGTCTGCCAAATAGATTTTGAACCTCTGTGCCACCCCCTGTGTCCCTCTGTGCCACCCGTGGTTAAGATTTCGACCCTCAATCGCCGACGAACACGGGAACGCGGGGAAACCCTCCCCATAAAACTAGTGAACCCGAGACCCCGATTTCTTCTGCGGCGCCGCAACCACCCTCTCCGTAGCCGGACAGAGATTGCGATAGGGACAGAACACGCAGTGATACTTGGGATTCGGCGGAAACTCCCCGCGCGCGATTCCATCCGCCACCTCTTGCACCCGCAACTTCGCCTCCTCCAGTTCCGCGTCGGTCCGCGTCGTGCACATAGCCGTGTTGTTTTCGAGGTTATAGAGGACGAGGCGGTCGGCGCGTTTTCCCAACGTCTCCCTCGCCGCCAGCGCATACAAGGAGAGTTGCAGGCTCTCGTCGGCATCCTCTTGTGAGCACGGTTTGCCCGTCTTGTAGTCCACGATGGCTACCGTGTCCGGCCCGGTGCGATCCATGCGATCCACACGCCCGGTCAATTTTGACGACCCCACTTGCAGCTCAAACCTGTGCTCGGTCTCCATGACCTCGGGCGCCGGCGCGCTGCGCGCAACCTCGAAGAACTGCCGCAACTGCTCCATCCCCTGCCGCAGATACAGCTCATACTGATAGCGGTCGGCAATGCCCGCTCCCGCCAGATCAGCCCGAAACAGCTCGATCAAGTCGTCGTCGCCAATCTCCCGCTGATAGCGTTGCGCATCGTAGAAGGTGTGCAACACGCGATGCATGGCTGCTCCGTAGTGCAGCGCCGCGGCGACGTCGCGCGGCAGGTTCCACTCCCTTTCGAGCTTGAAGCGCAGCGGGCACATTTCGTAAGTGCCGATCGACGACGCGCTCAGCCCGGTCGCGAAGCTCGCGGAAGGCGGCATCATCAGCCACGTGGCCACATTCGAATGCTCCAGGGCGATTCTCTGCTCTTCTTCCGCAAACAAAGTATCTTGCACGGCCGCTGCCGAGTGCGTGGACCAGAACTTTCTGTATGGCAGACTGCCCATGAACTCCCGCAGGAACTTGTTTGGCCTCGTCTCCTTGCCCGTGCCCTGTTTCGCATAGATTGCCAGCGTGTCCTTGGCGCGCGTCATCGCCACATAGAAAAGGCGGCGCTCTTCCTGTTCGTGCAGCGTTTTGTCGGCAATAGAAGACGTCCCGGACGTTCGCAACTCCGCCGGAAAAGCAATCAGCGGCTCCTTATAACTACAGGGAAACGAGGTAGACGAGCCCCGCAGCACCGCGACGTGCCGATACTCGAGTCCTTTCGCCGCGTGCGCCGTCAAGAGTTGTACCGCATCGTTCAGGCTGCGCGGAAGCGCAATTGAGCCTTTCGCCTCCACGAAATAATCAAGGTACTCGAGAAATTCGGCGGGAGCCCCCGTTTCAGTGGTGGCTTTCTTATGCCACTGGTCCACAAACGTCAGGAACGCCAGCACCATCGCCGACCGCGGCAATTCGAACTCCCGGACAATAAGATTCGCGGCATGGTCCGCGCGGACTCCATCCTTCTCCACCTCCCGGTGCATCTTCTCCACGCTTTCCAACACCGTCGCACCGTTCGGCAGCTTTCCCAACACAGTGCGGAGATCGAGTTCGTCCCGCCGCACCGCCTTCATCGCTGCCCGCAATTCCATGGGGCTGATAGCAAACTGTGGCAAGGCCGCCACGCGAAACATGCTGGCTGCATCGTTGAGCGACACCGCTGCGCTTAAGCACGCCACTACATCGCGGACTTCGGGGGTGTCGAGGACGTCCAGCCCTTCGATGGAGAACGGAATGCCTCGCTCCGCAAGTTCATGGACCAACTCATCGCGATGGCTGTGCTGGCGATAAAGCACCGCAAAATCACTCCACTTGCAGCGCTGTTCCTTATGCTTCTTCTGGATTCGATAAGCAAGGTCTGCGGCCTCGACCTCCCTGTTCAACCAGGTGATGATTTCGACCAGCGGCGCTACGGTGCTGTCACCCCTCTGCGCAGCCTCCTCGTCGCGCAGTGATGCGAGGGACGTCCGCTGATAAGAAATCGAATTCGATGGTTGCGCGAAGACCTGGGGGTTCTCTGCCACAATGCCAAATGCGCAGCGCAGGATCGGCGTAAGCGAACGGCGATTCTTTTCCAGGGCCACGACTCGCGCCCCGGGAAATTTCTCAGCGAACAGCGTGAAGGCTGCGCTCGAAGCGCCACGAAACTGGTAGATGGCCTGATCCGGATCGCCCACAACAAAAACATTCGTCTCTGGACCTGCAAGCAAGGAAAGAATCTCGACCTGAGCGAAGTTCGCGTCCTGAAATTCATCCACCAGCAGAAAGCGCGTTCGGCGCCGTTCTTCCGCGAGCAGCGCGGGATCGTCCTTCAGCAACCGATAGGCCCGCGTGATCATGTGACCGAACGTGCCCAGGTTTTTCTCCCGCAGCATGCTTTCCACGGTGGCGAAAACACGAGCGATTTCCTGGCATCGCTCCAGGATCTCTGGATCTTCCAATTCTGTTTGCTTCTTTGAGCGGGCGACACGAGGAAGCGGAACCTCGCTCCGTTCGAGGCGTTCGACGTAGCGCGCGTATTCTTCCGGACCGACCAGTTCGTCCTGGCAACGGCGCATGAACTCCAGCAGGCTGTCGAGAAACTGTCCGACGTTGGCCGCGCGCACGAAGTGCTTGAGACGCAGATCGCGGATACGGCGGCGCAAGTACACCCACAGATCTTTGTCGTCGAGCACTCCGAAATCGGTGCCGCGACGCTTCAGCAGTCCGTTGCACCAGGCATGAAACGTGCATGTCTGCAGGCCGTCGATGACGGTACCCTTCAGTTCCCCTCGGACGCGGGCCATCATTTCCGCCGCGGAATTGTCGGTATAAGTAAGCGCAAGAATTTCGTCAGGGCGAGCATGGCCCTCGCGGATGAGGTTGGCCACGCGCTGCGTCAGAACAGTGGTCTTCCCGGTGCCGGCGCCGGCAATCACGAGCATTGGGCCATGAACGTGTCCGATGGCCTGCTGCTGGCGTTCATCCGGAACGATCTTCGTCGCAGGTAAGACAGTCGAAGCCACTTGAGAACTCACTAGCCGGAGAATATCAGAGCTGGTTGTGGAAGGCTGTTGCTTTTGGGTGGCGCAGCGGTTCACCGCTGCGATAACAGGCTTGTTTTTCAATGCCGGCTTCAGCCGCTGAGGGCAGCTGCCGCGCGCGTCATGACTCTTTCTCCAACTTGCTCGGAAATCACCGCAGCGCTTCAATCGCAAGCGCAGTGGCGACAATCGCCGCAGTCTCCGCTCGCAGAATCGTCTCGCCGAGCGACGCCGCAACCCATCCCGCTTCATAAAACCGCGTGAGCTCCCCGTCAGCCCATCCCCCCTCCGGGCCTACGGCGAGCGCGACTTCGTCCGCTGACGAGTGGGACTGCAAAATTTCTCCCAGCCGAGCGTCCCCTTCAGACCCGGCGAGCGACTCGTCGAGAACGACACGCAGCGTGTCAGCGGCCAGCACCCCGTCGCCCTCAAGGTCTTTCAATTTGACCGGCGCTGCAATCTCAGGAGGCGCATCCCTTCGCGATTGTTCTGCCGCCTGACGAACGATGCGTTGCCATCGCTCATGGCGCTTCGCAGCCGCACTGGCTAAATGCGCATCAGTCCGCCGGGCAATCACAGGGATGATCCGACCGATCCCGATCTCCGTGCACTTCTCGATTGCCCACTCCATGCGGTCGAACTTGAAGATGGCGAGCGCCAGCGTGATCTTCGGGGCGGCCGACCTCAGCCTAAGGTGTTGCTTCGCGCCAAGCGCGAACTCAATGCGATCATAGGAGATCGTAGTGATTGTCCCGCGGCGAACTTCGTCCCCAGTTGCAATATCGAACTCCTGCCCAATCTCAGCGCGCAAAACGCGAGCAAGGTGCGCAGCATGCTCGCCCACCAGAGCGGCAGTGTTTCCGGATACTTCGTCAGCAATCCAGCGGCGGCGTGTCATGAGTCAGGTGTCAGGTCTCAGGTGTCAGGTCTCAGAAAAAACTTGATTATTGAAGATAAGGGC
>Ga0209647_1000651_pt1 | contig 31727 bp, 31 predicted proteins | sample GraSoi_2013_60cm_FD_185827 | JGI IMG/M metagenome (GOLD analysis project Ga0209647, IMG submission 185827) | Grasslands soil microbial communities from the Angelo Coastal Reserve, California, USA - Sample 9_17_2013_60cm (SPAdes) (version 2) | ecosystem: Environmental > Terrestrial > Soil >... | reverse complement strand
GCCCCGCCACAGGTACAGCATCTCGATGGGATGCGCGGCATACTGATCGAAATTGTAGAACAGGATGTAGCCGATGCGGCCGCCGAGCACGACGCCGATCGTCGCCCAGACGAGGAAGTCGTCGACGTCCTGCGGCCGCGCCACCTGCGGCGGCCGCTTGGCGATGGCGAGGCAATAGCGCCAGCCGAGGATCAGCCCGGCGATGTAGGCCAGCGCGTACCAGCGCACGGCGAACGGCCCCAGCGACCAGTTGCCGATGGCGAAGGGCCCGATCGAGAAGATCTCGGGATGGATGTCGGGGTAGGGGATGATGAGCATGCGGGCCGCGGGCTCTCAGCGATAGGGATCGTCGGCGGCGAGATAGGTTTGCACGTAATCGCGCACGCCATCCTCGAGCGGCGTCGGCGGGCGGGCGTAGCCGGCGGCGCGCAGCCGCTCCACGCGCGCCTCGGTGAAATACTGGTACTTATCGCGGATTTCGACGGGCGTATCGACGAACTCGATGCGCGGCTCCTGGCCGAGCGCGCGGAACACGGCGGCGGCGAGGTCGGCGAAGCTGCGCGCCGTGCCGCTGCCGATGTTGAAGAGCCCGTTCATCGCCGGATGGTCGTAGAGCCACAGCATCATGTCGACGCAGTCGCGGACATAGACGAAGTCGCGCTTCTGGCCGCCATCGGGCACGTCGGGACGGTGCGAGCGGAAGAGGCGGGCAGTTTCGCCCTGGGCGGCGCGCGGGTAGATTTGCGCCACGACGCTCTTCATCGCGCCCTTGTGGTACTCGTTGGGCCCGTAGACGTTGAAGAATTTGAGCCCGGCCCATTGCGGCGGCCGCGCCGTGTTGTGCTCGAGGAGGCGCGCCACGCGGCGGTCGAAGAGATGCTTCGACCAGCCATAGGCGTTGAGCGGCTTGAGCCGCGCCAGCGCCGCCGCGCTGCCGTCGTCGTCGAAGCCGGCGCTGCCGTCGCCATAGGTCGCGGCGGAGGAGGCGTAGATGAAGCGCGTCTCGGTCTCCGCGCACCATTCCCACAGTCGCTGCGACAGGGTGAAGTTGGTGGCGGCGATGAGGTCGGCATCGGTCTCGGTGGTCGAGGAGATGGCGCCCATATGGAACACGACGCCGATCTCGCGCGCGTGCTCGTCGAGGAAGGCGAACAGTCCCTCGGGCGGCACCACCGCGGCGAGCTCGCGCTTGGCGATGCAGCGCCACTTGCCATCCTGGCCGAGGCGGTCGCAGACCGCGAGGTGGTGCTCGCCGCGCTCCTCCAGCGCCGCCGCGAGGTTGGAGCCGATGAAGCCGGCGCCGCCGGTGATCAGGATCATGGAGCCGCAGTGTTCCGTTGCCGCGAGCGTGTTATAGGCTTTGTCGGCGGCTCGTCAAAGATGGACGCCGCGGCGCGCGCGTCCGGCGGCGCTCGAATTCGCCGCTCGCGCGCCCATATTGTATCCACGAGGGAGCCCGAAGCGGCAGCCCGTTTCGCGCGTTGTCCGGCTAAGATCGGGGCAGAGGAGGTCGACCCGCCATGCAGACAGAGAACCGCTTGCTCGACGATCTTGCCCGTGTCGCAGCCGGTGCGCTGGGCGCGCTCACCGGCATGCGCGAGGAGCTGGAAGCCCGCCTGCGCGACCAGTTCGAGCGTATCCTCGGCCGCATGAACCTGGTGCGACGAGAGGAGTTCGACGCGGTGCAAGCCATGGCCGCCAAGGCACGCGCCGCGCAGGAGGCGTTGGAGCAACGCGTGGCGCTGCTCGAGGCGAAACTGGCAGCGGGCGGCGACAGCGCGCCGTCGAGCCCGGCGCCGCACCGCGCAGCGCGCTCGCGCTCGCCGGTGCGCAAGTCGAAGCCGACGCTCACGCCCTGAAGGATCAGTTCGCGGTTTGTCCGAAATTCCACCCTTGCGCCGCCTGCCAGCCTTTGGCAGGCTATATGTTGTGGTGACACCCGGGGTTATCCACAAAGGATACTGCGACCTTCCCAGGTTGCCGGCCGGATGACACGTTGGAGGGCGCGATGACCTCTGTATCGCTCGAGACCGCCGTTTCCGTTTACAACCCCATCGACCTCGTCGAAGAAATCGTCCAGGCCAATGAGTGGGCGCATGACCGCGCCAGCGACGAGGAGATGATGGTGGAGATCGCCGGACGCTGGTGCGCGTACCGGCTCCTCTTCGTCTGGCAGCGCGAGATCAACGCGCTCCATTTCACCTGCAGCTTCGAGATGAAGGTGCCGAAGCCGCGCCGCGGCGCCGTGTACGAGCTGTTGGCGGCGGTCAACGAGCGGATGTGGCTCGGCCATTTCGACCTCGCCGCCGACGAACATTCGCCGTCCTTCCGGCAGGGCGTGCTGTTGCGCGGCGCGAGCGGTCCCAGCGTCGAGCAGCTCGAGGATCTCGTCGACATCTCCGTGAGCGAGTGCGAGCGCTTCTATCCGGCCTTCCAGCTCGTCGTCTGGGGCGGCAAGGCTGCCGAGGAGGCCATCGCCGCCGCCATGATCGATCCCGTGGGCGAGGCGTGAGCAAAGCCGCAGCGCCGGCGATCCCGGCGCTGCTGCTGGTCGGCTGCGGCCAGATGGGCGGCGCGCTGCTGCGCGGCTGGCGCGCGCGCCATCTGGCGGAGCGCTACGTCATCGTCGAGCCGGGTCCGGGCGCCGCTTCATTTGCCGGCGAACCGGACGTGACCTTGGCGCCGGGCGCCGACCGGCTGCCGCCCGACCTGCGGCCGAGCGTGATCGTCTTCGCCGTCAAGCCGCAGGTGATGGGCGAGGTGTTGTCCGCCTATCGCCGCTTCGCCGCCGGCGGCACGCTCTTCCTGTCGATCGCCGCCGGCAAGACGCTCGGCTTCTTCGCGCGCCAACTCGGCGCCGCCGCTTCCGTGGTGCGCGCCATGCCCAACATGCCGGCGGCGATCGGCCGGGGCATCGCCGTTGCCTGCGCCAGCGGCGCCGTCGCCGCGGTGCAGCGCACCCTCGCCGAACGCCTGCTCGGCGCCGTCGGCGAGGTCGGCTGGGTCGAGGACGAGGCGCTGATCGACGCGGTCACGGCCGTCTCCGGCAGCGGGCCGGCCTACGTCTTTCTCCTCATCGAGTGCCTGGTCAAGGCGGGCGTCGCCGCCGGGCTGCCCGAGGATCTGGCGCTGCGTCTCGCGCGCGCGACCGTGGCGGGATCGCGGCCCTGGAGCGCGAGGCGCAGGCGGTCGGGAGCGCCCTGCCGATACTGGATGCGCAGCATGCGCGCGGCGAGCTCCTCCTGCACCGCAACGCCCGCGGGCGAGCTTGCCCGCCTCTCGCCCGAGCCGGCGGCGCGGCTGCGCGAGAGCGTGACCAGCCCCGGCGGGACCACGCGCGCGGCGCTCGATGTGCTGATGGCGCCCGACGGGCTGGAGCCGCTAATGACGCGCGCCGTGCTGGCCGCCGCCCGCCGCTCGCGCGAGCTGGCCGATTAGCGCCGCCGGCGCTGGCCGGACGCCCGCCGATCCCATATCCTGCGCCTCGGGCCGAGACGGGGAGGATGCGCCATGGCGAAGCGAGCCGGCGCGGCGAAATCCGGTGCGGCAAAAGCCGGTGCCGGTGAAGCGGAAGGCCATGCCGACGATGCCGAGGGGCGCCTCGTCGATGCGGCGCTGCGGCTGGCCGCTCGGCAGGGCTGGCGGGCGATCGGCGTCGCCGCGATCGCCGCCGAGGCCGGGCTGCCGCTGGACCAAGCATATGCGGCCTGCCCCTCGAAGCTCGCCATCCTCGCGGCCTTCCATCGCCGCATCGACCGGGCCGCCCTGGCCGGGCCGGCGATCGAGAGCGACGCGTCCGCGCGCGACCGGCTATTCGACATGCTGATGCGGCGCTTCGACGCGCTGCAGCCGCACAAGGCGGCGCTGCGCGCCATCCTGCGCGATAGCCTCGGCGACCCCGCGGCGCTGCTGGACGCGCCCGCGGTGTTGCGCTCGATGGCCTGGATGCTGGAGGCGGCAGGGGTGCCAGCCGCCGGCTGGCGCGGCGGGTTGCGCACGCAGCTGCTGGCCGGTCTCTATCTTTGGGTGTTGCGCGACTTCCTCGACGATGACAGCGCCGACCTGGCAAAAACCATGGCGGCCCTTGACCGCCGGCTGCGCCGCGCGCAATCCTTGTTGGGCACTGCCGGCACGGCCTCCGATGGCGCCGACGCCGCCTCTGGCTGACCGGTATTTTGCACCGCAGTATTCTTGGTGCCGGTCTTGACCTTGGGCGGCCCCAGCGGCATATCGGCTATTGTGCAGTGCAGCATGATCAAGCAACCCCTGGAAGGACGAAGGCGATGACGATTAACGGCAAGCAGACCCTTTTCGACGTGGATTTCGGCAAGGCTTTTGCCGGCTTCACTTTCCCCGGTTTCGACGTGGAATCGGTGGTGGCCGCGCAACGCAAGAACCTCGAGGCATTCACGCAGGCCAATCAACTGGCAGTTGAGGGTGTGCAGGCTGTTGCCCGCCGGCAGGTCGAGCTGGCGCGGCAGGCGATGGACTCGGCCGCGGTAGTGCTGCGCGAATGGACGCAGCCGGTCGCCCCCGAGGAGCAGGTCGCCAAGAACGTCGAGATGGCGAAGCATGCTTTCGAGAGGGGCGTCGCCAATGCCCGCGAGCTGACCGAGCTCGTCACCAAGGCCAATGCCGAGGCGTTCAACGTCATTCAAAAGCGGGTCGCCGAGAGTTTCGAGGAGATCCGCGACTTCACCAAGCAGCGCGCCGCGCGCTGACGCCAGTCTTCGCGCCGCCATCCTTCCCCCTGTGCGACGCGTGAGGCCGCCCCGTCGGGCGGCCTTTTTTTCGCGCGCACGGCAATCCGGCAACCGGCTCGGCTGAGGATGAACGCTGAGGATGCACGGCTCCGGCATCTGCGGTAGATATCGGCGACCGTTCGACCATTCCCCGTGAGGCTGTGATGTCGGTGCCCGCTTGGTGAAGCTATGAGTGAGCCGCCGGACCCCGGTGCGCCGCCGGCCACCATGGCCGCGCCCTATTTTCGCTGGGCGATCACGCCGACCTATCTCGCGCACCTCTTCAAGGCGACGTTCAAGCAGCATCACCAATCCTGGGGCGCCACCGCCCGGCGCATGATCCCCGCGGATGGCGTGGTCTTCGATGTCGGCGCGCATGCCGGGCAGTACGCGAAAATCCTGTCTCGCCTGACCCCGCGCGGGCGGGTCTTCGCCTTCGAGCCGGGCAGCTATGCCCGCTCCATCCTGCGCGTCGCCCTCTACGTCAATCGTTGCCGCAATGTCGCGATCGTGCCGTTGGCGCTCGGCGAGCGCGAGGGCACGGCGATGCTGACGCTGCCCGTCAAGCGCCGCGGCGCCTACGGGTTCGGCCTCGCCCATCTCGGCCATGACACGCGATGGCGCGATGTCCGGCGCGAGGTCGTCGCGCTGACCACGATCGACCGCTTCGCCGCGATGACCAATCTCGACCGCCTCGATTTCATCAAGGCGGACATCGAGGGGTGGGAGATGCATGCTGTGCGCGGCGGGCTCGACACGATCCGGCGCTTCCGGCCGGTGATCATGATGGAGATGACCGTGGAGGCGCTGGCGCGCGCCGGCGATGACCTCGCCGCCGCGTACCGCTCGCTCGCGGAACTCGGCTACCGCCCGGCCGTGCTGGGCGCCGATGGCGAATTTCAGCCGGTCGCGAGTCCGACCGTCGGCGACATCTGGTGGCTGCCGCTGGGGCGCGCGCCAGCCTAGTTCGGCAGGTGCAGGCGCACGCGCAGGCCGCCTTGCGGCGACTCCTCGAGGGCGAGATCTCCGCCATGGCCGCGGGCCACGTCGCGCGCGATGGTGAGGCCGAGGCCGACGCCGCCGGTCTGCGGATTGCGCGACGCATCGAGGCGGAAGAACGGGCGGAACACGTTCTCCCGCTCCGCCGGCGGGATGCCCGGCCCGTCATCGTCGACGAGGATGTCGGTGCCGTCGGCCACGGCGAGCGCGGTCACCCAGATACGGCTGCCATAGCGCCGCGCATTGCCGAGGAGGTTGCCGAGGCAGCGCCGCATCGCGTCGGGCCGCAACGCCAGCATGTGTTCCTCCGGCAGCGCCAGAGAGATGTCGGCGCCGTCGCGCCGCACTTCGGCCGCCGCCTCCTCGATGAGCAGCGCCAGGTCGGTCTCGCGCGGCTGCTCCGGCCCTTCGCCGCGGGCGAAGTCGAGATAGCCCTCGACCATGCGCTCCATCGCCTGGACGTCGGTCTTGAGTTCCTCGACCGCCGGGCCCTCCTGCCCGAGCAGCTCGAAGGCCAGCCGCATGCGCGTCAAGGGCGTGCGCAGGTCGTGCGACACGCCGGCGAGCATCTCGGTGCGCTGGGTGATCTGGCGCTTGATGCGGTCGCGCATCTTGAGGAAGGCGGCCGCCGCCTGGCGCACTTCGGTCGCCCCCTCGAGCCTGAAGTTGGGCACGTCGCGACCCTTGCCGAAGCTTTCCGCGGCGTCGGCGAGGCGGCGCAGCGCGCGCACCTGGTTGCGCATGAAGAGCGAGGCGACGGCCAGCAGCACCAGCGACGAGCCGGCCATCCACAGCACGAAGATGTAGGTTGTCGGCGTGAACAGCCGCTTGCGCGGCGCCGCGACCTGCATCACCCCCTCGGGCAGCTCGATCGAGATGAGCATGTCGCGCGGATCGAAATCGGCGTCGATCTGGAAGGGCTGCCGCACGCGGTCGGTGATGGCGGCGGCGAGCGCTTCCTCCAAGTAGGTATGACCGGCTTCACGCACGCCCTTCGGCAGGCTCTCGCCCGGCCGGAACATGTAATAGAGCTCGGTCGCGTCGGCGGCGCGCGCGAACAGCGCGTCGAGCTCGGCCGGATTGTCGGCGTAGCGCATGGCTTCGAGCGTGAGCGCGATGTCGCCGGCGACGCTGGCCGCCAGGCGCCGCTGCACCGTGTCCCAGTGGCGGTCGTAGAAGATCCAGGTGGCGAGGAGCTGCGCCAGCACCAGCGGCAGGATGATGATGATGAGCGAGCGCCCGTACAGCGAGCGCGGCAACAGCCGCTTGAACCAGCGGCGGTGGCCGTCGCGGCGCGCGCCGGCGCGGCCGGCGCGCGGCAGCCGCGCGCGCCCGGCCTCGTCAATCCGGCTTGAGGACATAGCCTGTTCCCCGCACGGTCTGCAGATAGCGCGGGAATTTCGGATCGCGCTCGATCTTGCGGCGCAACCGCGTCACCTGCACGTCGACCGTGCGCACATTGCCGCTGAACTGCGCCTCCTCGGACAGCGCCTCGCGCGATACCGCCTCGCCGGCGCGCCGCGCCAATGCCATGAGGAGCGCGGTCTCGCCGGTCGTCAGATGGATGGGATCGCCGCCGCGGTAGAGCTCGCCGCGCGCCAGGTCGAGACGGCAGGCGCCGAAGCGGAACTGGGTCTGCGCCAGGCTCGGCTGCGGCACGCGCTGCAGGATATTGCGGATGCGCAGCACCAGCTCGCGCGGCTCGAACGGCTTGGCGAGGTAGTCGTCGGCGCCGCGCTCGAGGCCGTTGATGCGATCCTCGGGCTCGGCCATCGCCGTCAGCAGCAGGATCGGGATGCGGCTGTCCACGCGCACGCTGCGCGTGAAGCTCAACCCGTCCTCGCCGGGCATCATCACGTCGAGGACGAGGAGGTCGAAGGCGATGCTGGCGAGCTTGGCGCGCGCCTCGGCGGCATCGCCGGCGGTGGTGACGCGAAACCCCTGGTCGGCGAGATAGCGGCGCAGCAGCTCGCGCAGCCGCGAATCGTCGTCGACCACCAGGAGATGCGGTTCGCCGTCATTCATGGCGGCGCAGTATACATGCCGCGCGGCGCGCAGGCACGACGCGCCTGCTGCCGCCCCGTCGACGCCGTTCCCGGGCATGCGCAGTCATCGATGCCTCTTTACCCCGCACGCCAAGCGCAGAGCTTGATGCCGCGGAAGAAAGTGAATTCCTCGCGCACGATGGCGAAGCCGCACTCGAGCAACAAACGGCGAAGATTCGTGCTGTTGAAATAGAGCTTGTGATCCGGCGCACCCATGTCGGCGAAGTCGCGCTTGCGATATTCGCGGATATGCGGGGTCGTGAGATAAAGCAGCCCGCCCGGTTGCATGACCGAGGAGACCTGCTTCAGGAACAATCGGGGGTCGGCGGTATGCTCGATGACTTCCGAGCAATAGACGACGTCGAAGCGCCGCGCCCCGAACTGCTGCTCCTCGAGCAATCCAGCGACAAAGGTCCGGCCGGGGAATTGCCGTCGCGCCGCCTCGACCAGCGTGTGATTGACCTCGACGCCGACGGCACGGAACCCGGCGTGCTCGGCCGCCTCGACCATGAAGCCGAAATTGCTGCCGATATCGAGGAAATCATCGCCGCGCGACCAGCGTCGCAGGCGCGCGGCGCGACGGCGCGAGCGCGCCATCTTGGAGGCGAACTTGGCGCGATAGCCGTCGATATAGGAGCGGCCCATCGCCGCATCGTCTTTGCCACCAGCGGTTTCGGCCAGCGTGAAGGCGGCGGCGATCCGCACGAAGGCGCACGCCCGGCATTCCTCCCACGCGTAGCCCCGGTCGCGCGCCAGAAAAGCGAAGTCCTGGTTGCCGCAGACCACGCACGGGCTAGCCACGATCGACCGTCCTCCGACGCCACGCCATGCGGTGCAGTAGCACGGCCAGCCCGCGAGCGTCACGCCGAACTCTAGACTAGCTGCCAGACTAGGTGCCGCGCGGCGGCGTGCCGCGCTCGAAGCGGCGGCGGTCCGCCTCGTCGCTGATGATGCCGAGCATGACCTTGCGGAAGCCCTCGACCGCTTGCCCGCCGGCCTCGCGGTAGGCTTTGGCGATGCGCTGGCGCTGGTTCTCGGAGAGCTGCCGCTCGAGCTCGACGCCCTTCTCGGTGAGCTCGAGCAGGCGCTGGCGCCGGTCGCGGCTGCCGGGCCGCTGCCGGATGAAGCCCTGGCGCACCAGCTGGCCCAGCACGCGGCTCAGGCTCTGCTTGGTGATGCGCAGGATGCCTAGGAGGTCGGTCACGCTCATCTGCGGGTGGCGGCCGACGAAATAGATGACGCGATGATGCGCGCGGCCGAAGCCGTAGCGCGCCAGCATGGCGTCGGGTTCGGCGGTGAAGTCGCGATAGGCGTAGTAGAGGAGCTCGATGCCCTGGCGCAGCTCCTCCTCGCGGAGGAACAGGAGATTGGCGCCGGATTTTACGTCAGCCATGTTGACTTGTTTACATTGGACCGTTAAGGCGTGAGCGCGATAATGGACCACAAAGCCGGCGGAGACACGTGGAACGCGACATTTAAGCCCGGGGCCCGGCGCCCGAGGCTGCATTATGCAAACTGCGTCGTCGCGGGGAACCGGTCTATACTGGTTCGAGCAGGCCCGAGCCAAGCGAGCGGAAGTGACTGAGATGGACACGACGATCTCCTGGAAGGAACTGGGCTTCCGCTATCTCGACACCGGCGTTTTCGTCCGCGCCGATTTCCGGCACGGCGCCTGGTCGGCGCCCGAGCTGTGCTCGGGAGCGAGCCTGTCGATCCACATCGCCGCCACCTGCTTCCATTACGGGCAGGCCTGCTTCGAGGGGTTGAAGGCGTTCCGCCAGAAGAGCGGGCGCGTCGCCTGCTTCCGCGCCGACGCGCATGCCCGGCGCATGATCATGTCGGCCAATCGCCTCGTCATGGTGCCGCCGCCGCAGGAGCTGTTCCTCGAGGCGGTGCGCCTCATCGTCTCGCGCAACGACGCCTATGTCCCGCCCTTCGGCACCGGCGCGACCCTCTACGTGCGCCCGCTGCTGCTCGGCACCAGCGCGGTGATCGGCGTCCACGCCAGCGACGACTATAGCTTCATCGTCTTCGCCATGCCGGTCGGGCCCTATTACAAGAACGGCATGGTGCCGGTGCCGGCTTACGTGCAGGAGCGTTACGACCGCGCCGCGCCGCACGGCGTCGGCCACGTCAAGGCCGCCGGCAACTACGCCGCCGGCATGATCGGCGACCGCGAGGTCAAGGAGAAGGGCTATCCCGTCTCGCTCTACCTCGATGCCGCGACGCACACCCTCATCGACGAGTTCGGCACCTCGAACTTCATCGGCATCACCCGCGACGGCGCCTATGTGACGCCGAAATCGGAATCGATCCTCGAGAGCGTGACCAACGACAGCCTGCGCACCCTCGCCAAGGACATGGGCATGCGCGTCGAGCACCGGCCGGTGCGCTGGGACGAGATCGAGAATTTCGTCGAGATCGGCGCCTGCGGCACCGCCGCGGTGATCACGCCGATCTCCTCGATCACGCGCGGCGACAAGACGCTGCGCTTCGGCAGCGAGGACAAGCCCGGCCCGACGCTGAAGCGCCTCTACGACGCGATCCAGGCGATCCAATACGGCGAGAGCGACGACCGGCATAAATGGATGATGCCGGTGGGGTGAGCGGCGATCGCGCGCGGACGCATCGGCGTCGCTCGCGTGCTTAACTTCGCTCAATGATGGGGAGGATTTCAGACCCTTCGCGGACCACGGTCAGCGGCTCCATGATGATATCGGGCAGGAGGTGCGGGACTACCGATTCATCGGCCACGACAGAGCCACCGCCTGGCCAGAATAACATGCTGCCTGTACGTCGCAGAATATCGAAAAGACCGGTCCATAGTTCCGGACTCCTCGCCAGCCGGCTCACCATTAAATTCCAGATCTCCAGTTCGTCGTCGATATAGAGATCGGATCGCCCGCCATCCGGGAATTTAAGTTCCCAACATCCAGGATCGCGGCGATCGGCGAATGGAAAGGCCTCCTCCACGACAGCGCGGGGAAATCGAAACGGTTCGCTGTCTCGGTAGCACTGAAGGAAGACCTCGAAGCTCATGGCCTAGCGTTCCGGTGTTTCAGCGATTCGGGGGAGGGACGGACCGTCAGGCGGCCAGGACCGCACGTTGCTCGGCGCAAGCGCGGCTGCGCCGACTATAACGGCGGTCAACTCTTCTCGATACATTCCTCTATTTCGCGGCCGCTGCCGACAACCGTTGGCCTACCTAAAATTTTGATCATCTCCGGCGGCAGATGAGCGATGTGAGCTTCGTCAGCAACGACGGCGCCGCCGCCAGGCCAACAGAGCATCCCGCCCGTTTCTCGCAGGATGTCAAGGAGCCCTATCCATAATTCCGGGCTGTCCGCTGGTCGGTTGACGCAGGCATGGTCGATCTCATTCTGGTCGTCCTTGAGATAAAGGAAGGACGTGCCGCCGTTCGGGAAAGACAAGCTCCAGCAGTGATGGCTGCGGAACTCGATAAACTGGCCGAGAAACTTGTCGAGGACCGCCAGTGAGAACGGCGCCGGCTCGCCGTCCCCCGAAAGGTGCAGAGATACATGTCGAAGCTCACAGCGACCTCCCTTTAGGTGATCTTGCAACTGCGCTCGCGTCGGGTGGCCAGGGAAGGGCGTTGATCGGGGACAGAGCCGCATCGATATCGCGCGCGACGGCGACATGCGCCGGATTGTCGACACGGAAGGTCTCTTGAGTCGCCGTCATTAGCAGTCCGCGGTTCACTTGCTCGCAGATGGCCGAGTGCGGCGGCGCTATCTTGGCGGCGAACGGCGCGGCAAGATATGTGATCCAGCCGCCGTGAAAGCATGGCGTCGCGCGCTTCTCAAAGCTCGGCAGATGGGCGGAAAGTGCGTAAGGCCGGGCATACGCCCAAGTCGCGTTCCAGGTCTGCGCCAGGACCAGCAGCGTCGCCCTGAAGACGCGGAAATTGATCAGTGCAGCATTCGCCGGCTCGAGCGGCGGGAAAGCGACCGTTACCAGATTGTCGTAGGTCGCGCTGCCGGTATAGGCACCAGCCGTTCCGGCGACATGGATTTGGCATGGCCCTCGGTGGTCATTGTAGGTTCTGAAGGAATAACCGAAATCGACGATCGGCTCATGCTCGACGTCGCTGAGATTGCGTCCTTCCTTCTCAAGCCGCTCAGCAACGGTTTCTATCGTCAAGGACGTCATCGGGATCAGCTTCCGCCGCGAGATCCACGACCAGGTGGCGAAGAGCGGATCGATTTCGGCCAGCCCCTCATGCATGCGCAGAATCCGCGGCGCGATGGCGAGGGAGTTCTCCGGCCGCGGCCCCCAATAGGCCAGGATTTCGTATTCGGGGCTCATGGTTCGTCCGGTGGTGGCGTGTGGATGAGCGTCAGGTTGGGGAAGCGGCCTGCCATCGCTCACGAAAGTGATCCGCGACCTCCGCTTCGGCGAAGTGCCACTCGACCCGATGGCCGCTCGCCAGCGCAGACCTGGATTGCCGTTTGGCTTGTTCGTCCAATTCAGCTTCCATGCTAGCCCAAACGACCGGATGCTGCTCTTCCAGCCTTTCCAGATAGCCGGGCCCCTTGGCTTCCAGCATCGTCCCGTCGCTCTCGCGGCACCCGTCGAAGCTGACGTCCTTTCCGGTCTCAGGATCCCGTAACTTGACGTCCAATCCGGGCGGCAGGCCCGTGATGAAGGCCTGATACTTTAGCGCTCGTTCCTTTCTCCCCTCGGCGCTCTCTTCTGTCGTATCCGGGCAGAGCTTTGGCCGCTCGTCTTGCCTATCCGGCGAACCCGACTTAGCATCCGGCAGCGTGTCGGGATCGAGGATGACGACGCTGCCGTCGACCTTGCGACCGATGGCATGACCGTCGTCGTCGCGGATGATGCCGCCGGCGTCGGGCCGCCCCTGGAAAACGAGGCTGCGACCGCCATCATTGTCCTGACGGTAAAGCCGAAGCCGGCCCGCGCCTTCGTCGTACTCGAAGCTTAGGTCCGGGCGGTCCGGCACCGTGCCTTGCGAGATTAGGCTGCGGTTGGTAGGGATGAAGATGGTGCTCAGAAAGGCGGCCGGCGCAGCGAAGCGGGCACCCAACTGGGCCAATGCGCGCAGCACCGCCGGCGCGACGCGGCCCAGCAACGAAGGTTTGGGAAGGGTCGCCGGCTTCATCCGCGCCGCCGCGCCGCCCTCGCGCGCCCAGCGGCCACGTTCGTCGCGCAGCTGGTTGGGGTCGAAACCGTCCTTGAGCAGGTCCGAGGCGCGGCCGAGCCGCTGCAGGCGCGGCTCGTCGAGGCGGTCTATCGGAATCTCCAAACCGAGAAGCTGCGCCTTGACGAGATCGCCGCGATCGAGCGCCGCGACGATGCCGGAGAGCACGATCGGCAGGCGCCGCAGTCCTGCGTCGTCATCGAACAAGGCGCGCGCGAGAAGGGCGACGGCGTCGGGACCGGCGGGACGATAGCGGCCGCCCGGGAGGCGATGCACCAGGACGCAATCGGGGCCGAGCATCACGCCCTCGGCGTCGACCGCCAACCCTCGGCAGCCCGGCCCGTGGTCGTAGAGTCGTCGCATCGTCCCGAATGGCAGCACACCGGCCTCCGACCGCTATTTGCGTACATATAGAACAAATAGCGAACAACGTCAAGTGCGCTTTTCAACCGATCCGCAAATTTTTGCTCCGGGCCGTGCAGCTTTCCCGGCGTGTGCCACGCGATACACTGCAATTGAAGACCGGCACACCGCATCGGAGGCAGCCATGTCGATCCGCGTCGAGAAGGACGGGCCCGTGACCACCGTGATCATTGACCGGCGCGAGGCGAGGAACGCGGTCGATCCGGCGATGGCGCAGGAACTCGCCGACGCCTTCGCCGCCTTCGATGCCGATGACGAGGCCAGGGTCGGCGTCTTCTGGGGCGCGCATGGCACGTTCTGCGCCGGCTTCGACCTCAAGGTGGCGGCGTCGCGCGAGGCGCCGGTCACGCGCGGCGAGGACGGCATCGGCCCGATGGGGCCGACGCGCCTGCTGCTCGGGAAGCCGGTGATCGCCGCCGTCTCCGGCCACGCGGTGGCGGGCGGGCTCGAGCTGGCGCTGTGGTGCGATTTGCGCGTCGTCGAGGAGGACGCCGTCTTCGGCGTGTTCTGCCGGCGCTGGGGCGTGCCGCTGATCGATGGCGGCACGGTGCGGCTGCCGCGCCTGGTCGGCCACGGCCGCGCCCTCGACATGATCCTCACCGGGCGCGCGGTGGGCGCCGCCGAGGCGCTGCAGATCGGGCTCGCCAGCCGCGTCGTGCCCAAGGGCGCGGCGCGGGCGGCCGCCGAGGCGCTGGCGCGCGAGCTGGCGGCGCTGCCGCAGCTCTGCCTCAGGAGCGACCGGCTCTCCGCCTACGAGCAGTGGGACCTGCCCTTCGCGGACGCCATGCGCAACGAGTTCCGCCGCGGCGCGCAGGTGCTGGCGAGCGGCGAGGCGCGCGCCGGCGCCGGCCGCTTCGCCGCCGGCGCCGGGCGCCACGGCGCCGCCTCACCCTGAGCGCGCGACGCGCGCCGTCGAAGGGCGTCTCATAAACCGGCCGAGCGCGCGGACCGGGGCGGCGCGGCGGCCCGCTTAACACAATGTTCACCGCCTGTTGCAAAGGTCCATTCCGATAATCACGGCTGGCGCCCAGGTCACCCGAGCGTCGCCACGAGCGCGAGACATTCGGATCCCGGGCCAATCCATCCTCGGCAAACGGCACATGAGCCTCGATCGTGACCTGAACCCGCGCGCGCCGGAGCTGCGGATCGCCGATGCTGCCGGCACGCTGCACCGAGCGGCGTGCGTCGCCGCCAATCTGGTCCTCGGGGCGCTGACGCTGTGGCCCTTGCTCTCGGCCGCCGTGCCGCCGGTGGTCGACTATCCCGACCACCTCGCGCGCCTGTGGGTCCTGCTCCATGCGAAGGATATTCCGGCGCTGGCGAGCAACTACATCGTCGATTGACGCTTGTCGCCGAACCTGGCGGTCGATCTGGTCGTGCCGCTCATCGCGCAGGTCCTGCCGCTCGAAGCCGCCGGTCGCCTGTTCATCGCCCTGACGATGGCGAGCCTTGTCCTCGGCACCGTCGCGCTGCAGCGGGCGCTGCATGGCCGCATCGGGCTTTGGCCGCTGTCCTCGCTGCTGTTCGTCTACAACAGCGTGCTCTACTGGGGCTTCGTCAATTTCCTGTTCACGCTCGGGCTGGCGCTCCTGAGCTTCAGTGCCTGGGTCGCGAGCGCGCGCTGGCCTGCGCACTAGCGCGCCTTGGTCTTCTCGCTGCCGGCGAGCCTGCTTCCCGTCTTCCACCTGTTCGGCTTCGGCATCTACGGGCTGCTGGTGGCGTCGTACGAGTTCGGCAAGCTGCGCGAGGAGCGACGCTGGACCCGCGAGAGTACGCGTGCGACGTCAATCGTGATGGCGCAGTTTATCCCGGCGGTCCTGTTGTGGGCTGCGACGCTGGGGCGACGCTGGGCAATGGCGGCGCGACCTACACCCGTTACGACCTCGAATACAAGCTCATGGACGTTGTCGCACCATCGACATTCGGCTGGATGCCGCGTCCACTGGACTGGGCGGTGTTGGTCCTTTCTGTCCTATGCGAGGGGAAGCGGACAGGTCCGGCTGGCCCCGAGCATGCGCTGGCCGATCATGGCCATGATCGTCGCCGCCGTGGTGATGCCGAATTGGCTCGCCGGCGGCTTGGCGGCGGATCTTCGATTGCCGATCGCCTTGCCATTCGTGGTCGTGACCAGCACGCAATTCGAGGGCACGCGGCGGCGTGCGATCGGATGCTTCGCCGTCATCGCGCTCGCGCTGCTCGGCACCCGTGTTTGGGCGGTGTCGCAAAGCTGGCGCGATGCGGATCGCCGTTTCGCCGAATTCCGCGCCGCGTCGCGCACGGTGCCCGAAGGCGCGCGGCTGCTCGTGGTCGAGACGCCGATGACCGCCGAGGAAGGCCGCATCGAGGGATTGTCGCCCGCGCTGGCGCACCGCGAACCCATGGTCTTCTGGCATATGCCGGCGCTCGCCGTGATCGAGCGCAACGCGTTCATCCCCTATCTTTATTTTTACCGGGTGGACTCCGCTGCGGCCGCACCCGCGCAACGCTGGACTGTATCAGGCGCACGGCCGTCCGCTCCTCCCTGCCGAACTGATGGAGAGCGCCTCCCCGGACTGGCGTGCATCGCCGCCGGATTGGCCGGACGAGCTCGGCGAGACGCCCTATTGGGTCGATTGGCCCAACAAGTTCGACTTCGTCCTGTGGATCGATTTCTCCCGCTCGCCGGCGCCGCTGCCCGAGCAGCTGCAGCCTTGGGCGAGCGGCAGCTTCTTCGAGATCTACCGCATCGTCCGCTAGCGCCTTCGGCATGTGGCGCCGCCGGTTGAGGGCATGGCTCAACGCCGGCTGCTCAGGCCCACCTTCTGCCCCGCTCGGGTGACGCGGCGCTCCTGCAGCCCGTATCGAAGACGATGAGCAGGTTGAGGTCGAAAGCGCCCCGCCGCAAGGACGTCCTAATTATGGTAATTGGCGGCAAGCGCCATCTTGCCGGACGAGACTATTCTCCCGATCAGGCTGCTCGAGCCGCGGGAGGAGCAACATGGCGAAAACCATAGCGGATCAATTCGCAGAGACGCTCGCTGCGGCCGGTGTGAAGCGAATTTACGGGATCGTCGGCGACAGCCTGAACGGGCTCACCGACTCGCTTCGCCGCCAGGGCAGGATCGAGTGGGTCCACGTCCGGCACGAAGAGGTCGCGGCCTTCGCCGCCGGCGCCGAGGCGCATCTGACGGGCGAGCTCGCGGTCTGCGCCGGCAGCTGCGGTCCCGGCAACCTGCACCTCATCAACGGTCTGTTCGACTGCCACCGCTCGCGGGTGCCCGTGCTGGCGATCGCTGCACAAATCCCCTCGGCCGAGATCGGCGCCGGTTATTTTCAGGAAACGCATCCGCAGGAGCTGTTCAAGGAATGCAGCCACTACTGCGAGCTTGTTTCCGGCGCCAACCAGATGCCGCGTGTCTTGGAGATCGCCATTCGGCAGGCCGTGGTCAACCGCGGCGTGTCGGTCGTGGTCATGCCCGGCGACGTGGCCCTGCTATCCGCGTCCGATGCGCCGGTGGCGAAAGTAGCGGGCCTCCTCCCGGCGCCGCCGGTCGTGAGTCCAGCCAGCGAGGATCTGGACCGGCTGGCCGCGCTGCTGAACGCCGACGGCCGCGTGACCATGCTGTGCGGCTCGGGATGTCAGGGCGCGCATGATCACCTCGTGGCGCTCGCCGAGCGCCTGAAGGCGCCGATCGTGCATGCGCTCAAGGGCAAGGAGCATGTCGAGTGGGACAATCCCTACGACGTCGGCATGACCGGGCTGATCGGCTTCTCGTCGGGCTACTACGCCATGCTCGATTGCGACATCCTGCTCATGCTGGGGACCGACTTCCCGTATCGGCAGTTCTATCCCCGCCATGCGGGGGTGCGCATCGCGCAGGTCGATTTGCGGGGGGAAAACATCGGGCGCCGTGCGCCGGTCGATCTCGGCGTCGTCGGCGATGTTCGGGCGACGGTGGAGGGACTTCTGCCGCGTCTCGAGGAGCGGCGCGACAGCGCGCATCTCGACCGGGCGCGCGAACACTACCGCAAGGCGCGCAAGGGCCTCGACGATCTCGCCGTCAGCAGGCGCGGCAAGCCGCCGATCCACCCGCAGCAAGTCGCCAAGGCCGTCAGCGATCTGGCCGCCGGAGACGCGGTCTTCACCTGCGACGTCGGTCTGCCGACGGTGTGGGCCGCGCGCTATCTGGCGATGAACGGCAAACGGCGGCTCATTGGATCCTTCTGGCACGGCTCGATGGCCAATGCGATGGCGCAGGCGATTGGCGCACAGACCGCCTTCCCCGGCCGGCAGGTGATCTCGCTGTCGGGCGACGGCGGATTCTCGATGCTGATGGGAGACTTCCTCAGTCTCGTGCAGCTGGGCTTGCCGGTGAAGGTTGTCGTCTTCAACAACGGCTCCCTGGGCTTCATTGAAATCGAGCAGAAGTCCTCGGGGTTTCTCGACACCGGCACCGAATTGAAGAATCCGAATTTCGCCGCCATGGCCGAAGCCGTCGGCGTGCGCGGGATCAGGCTCGAGGATCCGGGTGACGTTGAGAGCGGCATCGCTGCTGCGCTTGCCCATGATGGGCCGGTGCTGGTCGACGCGGTGGTGAGCCGAATGGTGCTTCCCATTCCTCCGGGCATCACGGTCGAGATGGCCAAGGGCTTCACTCTTTACATGCTGAAGGCCGTGATCGGCGGCCGCGGCGACGATCTGGTCGACCTGGCCCGAACGAATCTCTGGCAATAGGCCGACGAGCTTACGGCCGGTTGACAGGCGTGAACCCGTCGCTCAGCGTCTGCATGAAGCTCACGATCGCGTCCTCCTCCGCGTCCGACAGGCCGAGGTGCCCAACTTTGCTCGTGTTCATGTTGTCGGTCGACTCCGGCGCCGGCCAGCATGTCGTACCTTCACCGGCGTCATGGGGCGGGCAGCGCGGCAGGACGTCGCGCGTGTTGTAGAAATGCACGATCCCCTTCAGGCTCGTGAAATATCCGTTGTGCCCGTACGCCTTCACGAAGCCCGGATCGGGCCGCTTGTCGACATTGCGCAGGGTCGGCACCTGCATTCGCGCTTGGTTGTCTGGCGCCAGCTTGCGCCATCGCTGATCCACCGCGGAGGGCTGGCTGAGCAGATTTTCCTGGGTGAGAAAATTGCCGACGCCGCCATCGACGAATGACGACCCTGCCGGATTGGCGGCATAGCCCAGCGCATCGGGCCGATTTTCCGCATAGTAAGGCAGCCGCGGATTGGCGGGGGTGCCGATGTTGCTGGCGGTGAAGTCGGTGAACAACGGGTCCTCGCCGGGCCCGCCGTCGCGGTGGCAGCCGTTGCATTGCGCCTTGCCGCGGAACAGGTCGTAGCCCGCCTGCTCCTGCGGCGTGAACTGCGCCTTGCCAGCGAGCACCGCGTCGAATTTCGAGGTAAACGGAGACACCTCGGCGGAGGCCTCGTAGCCGGCGATGGATTGCGCCATCTGGTCGAAGGTGGTGCCGGCGCGGCCGCGATCGAGCGGGCCGAGATGGACCGGCATCGGCTCGCCGGCGGGTGGCGGCCCCGGCTTGGCGCAGACCTGCTCCACGTCGCCGGGCCAGGCGATGGCGAAGGCCTGCCGTCCCCACACGCTTTCGAACAGGGCGCGATAGGGCCGCTGCGACGCGCGATAGACGGCGCAGGCGATATCGGGCAGGCCCATTTCCACCGGGTTGGTCGGCGGCCCTTGCGCCTGCTCGGCGGCCGGGTTGCCGAGCCGGCGGCCGGTCGCACGCATGTCCCAGAAATTGCCGCCGACGAGGTCGCCGCGGCCGGGATTGTAATGCAGCACGGGCGAGAGCGGCGCATAGGCGTGCGTTTGCGGCTTGCGGTTGCTGAAGCGCGTGCGCACCGACCCGGGATAGGCGGCAGTGGTCCGGTTCAGCTCCGACACGGGACCGGTAAAGCCCATCTCGGGCATGTGGCAGAAAGCACAAGCCTCGTTGCGGTTCACCGAGAGCTGCTTATCGTAGAGCATCAGCTTGCCGAGCAACTCGATTTCCTGGACCTGATTGTCCGGCGGCGCGGCCAGCCGCGCGATCGTTTGCGCCTCGATGCGGTCGATTTCGGCCTCGACCTGCGCCATTTCCTGCAGCGCCTGAGGCGAGAGCATTGCGTTGCTCTCCGTCGCGCCCGGCGCATCCGCGCCCAGCGTGGCGGCGGCCATGGCCACTGCGATCGACAACAGCGCGCGCTGTACCTTCACTTTGGATCCTCCGCGAGCCGGCTGAACCGCGTGCGCACAATATGCCGCGCAAACCGCAAGTCGAGTCCCAAAAAGCAGCGCGCGGCCCGAAGGCCGCAACCGCAAGTGCAAGCCTGTGTCGACCTACTCCGGCACGCCCGCCATGCGCAGGCTCTCGACATGGAGCCGGCGAGGCTCGGCGTCTCTGAACCCCGTGAAAATCGGGCGCCTGATGGCGCCCGTACCACCGTTCTGGCGTTCGCTCGAGACTCGCTATCCGCCGCGCAGCATGCCGGCGATGCGCTCGGCGAGTTCGTTCTGCCGGTAGGGCTTGCTCAGCATGGCGAAGCCTTCATCCGCGCGGTCCTCGGCCGCGGCGGCGTAGCCCGTGGTGAGCAGGACCTTGAGATCCCCGCGCAGCTGCCGCGCCTCGCGCGCCAGGTCGACGCCGTTCATCCCGCCGGGCATGACGATGTCGGTGAACAGGAGATCGATCGGCTCGCCGCGGCGTAGGAGCGCCAGCGCGCCCGCTGCGTCGGCCGCGGTCAGCGTGCGATAGCCGAGCGCCGCGAGGGCCGCCTGGGCGGTCTCCCGCACCGCCTCGTCATCCTCGACGATCAGCACGGTTGCCGCGGACGCCGCCGCCGCGGATCGCTCGGCCGCCGCTGTTGCGCGTCGCTCGGCGGGCGCGTCGACGCAGGGCATGTAGAGCCGCACGGTCGTCCCTTGGCCGGGCTCGCTTTCGATCGTGACATGGCCGCCGGATTGTTTGGTGAAGCCATAGACCTGGGAGAGGCCGAGCCCCGAGCCCTTGCCGACCTCCTTGGTGGTGAAGAACGGGTTGAAGGCCTGCGCCAGCACGTCGGGCGTCATGCCCGCGCCGGTATCGCTGACGCTGACGAGGACATAGCGCCCCGGCGCCATCTCGGGATCGGGCCGCGCCGCGTCCTGCGGCAAGACGGCGTCACGCGTCGCCAGGGTGATGCGGGCGCCGGCCGGCGTCGCGTCGCGCGCGTTGACGACGAGGTTCAGGATCGCCGATTGGAACTGCGCCGGGTCCATGCGGCACGCGCCGACGCCGGCATCGAGGGTGACCGTGAAGGCGATGCTCTCGCCGACGGCGCGCTGAATCAGCGTCTCGAATTCACGCAGCAGGCGGTTCACGTCGACCACTTCCGGGTGCAGCATCTGCTGCCGCGAGAAGGCGAGGAGCTGTTGCGTCAGCTGCGCGCCGCGCTCGGCGGCACGCATCGCCGTCGCCAGCTGCTTGCGCAGCGGGCCGGCAAGGCTGCCGGCGTGGAGCACGATGTCGAGGCCGCCCATGATGGCGGTAAGCAGGTTGTTGAAATCGTGGGCGACGCCGCCGGTGAGCTGGCCCACCGCCTCCATCTTCTGCGCCCGGTAGAGCGAGGCCTCGAGCTCCTCGCGCCGGCGCGCCTCGGCATTCGCCTGAAACAGCGCCGCGCGCTCGCGCGCGGTGCGCCGCAGGGCGACGACGGTGAGGGTGACGAGGCACAGCGTCGCGGGCAGGCCGAACACGAGATGGCTCGCCATTTTCTGCCACCAGCGCCGTGTCACCGTCGCGGAGTCGATGCCGACGGCGACATAGACCGGGTAGGAGCCGAGCTTGCCGTAGCTGAAGAGACGCTCGTTGCCGTCGACGGCGGACACGGCGGTGTAGCCGCCGCGCTCGGGATTCGCCGCGATGGCCCGCCGGAAGCCGGTTTCCGGCGACAGCACGATGCCGGGCCGCACGTCCGGGTAGCGCGCCAGCATCGCGCCGTCGGCGCGGATGATCGAGATGGCGTAATCCGTGCCGAAGGCGGCGTCGTAATAGGCGCGGAAATATTCCGGCCGCATCGACGCGAAGATGAAGCCGCCGTCCGGCGTGCGCTGCGAATTCGGCTTGTAGCGGGTGAAGAGGAATTGCGGCTGCTTGGTGTAGGTGCCGAGGCTCAGCTCGCTGATGAACAGGTCCTCGTCGCTTTCGCGCGGTACCCGCAGGAAGTCATGCTGCCCGACGAGGACGGGCGGCAAGTCGAGATTCGAGGCGACGATGCGCCGATCGGGCGCGATGAAGCCGAGCACCGCCACATGCGGAACATCGTCGGCGAGGTGCTTGAGGTAGGCATGCACGGCCGGATCCGCTGCGATCTCCTGCCAATCGAGGCCGCCGAACCGCTCGGCGATGCGGTCGAGCACGAGCTCATTCGTCTGGAAGATCTTGAGCGCATGCTCGTGCGCCGCGTCGCTGGTGCGCGTCAGCTGCGTCTGCGCCTCCTCGAAGCTCCACTGGTAATTGAGCCAGGCCGCCGCGCCGAACAGCGCCAGCGGCACGATGATGACGGCGGCGAGCAGGAGCTTGAGCGGCCCAAGCGTCCCGAGCCGGCTCTGGACCGCAAGAGCCTGCACCAATGCTCCGGAAAGTCGTGTCCGCGAGAAATGTTCCCGCGCACCCATCATAGTCGGCGGCGGCCCGCCTCGGCCAGCGGAACTAGGGCAGGTCTACTCCGCTACCCAGTGTTTCGCCGCGGCATCGTCGCTCGCCTGGGCCTCGACCCAGCGCGCGCCCTCGGGCGTCTCCTCGAGCTTCCAGAACGGCGCCTTGGTCTTGAGCCAATCGATCAGGAAATGACAGGCGGCGAACGCCGCTTCGCGGTGCGCCGAGGCGGTGGCGACGAGGACGATGCGCTCGCCGGGCTCGAGCCGCCCGTAACGGTGGATGATCAGCACGGCGTCGAGCGGCCAGCGCCGGCGCGCCTCGTCCTCGGTCGCCTGGAGCTCGCGCTCGGTCATGCCGGGATAATGCTCGAGCGTCATCGCCGCGATGCGCTGGTCGCCGGCGACATCGCGCACCAGCCCGACGAAGCTGGTGACGCCGCCGATGTTCGTCTTGCCGCGGGTGAGGGCGGCGAGCTCGGCGCCGACGTCGAAATCCTCGCGCTGCACGCGGATCACGGGCTCAGCCTCCCGTCACCGGCGGGAACAGCGCCACCTCGTCGCCCGCCGTCACCGGATGGTCGCCGGCGACATAGCGCTGGTTGACGGCAACGCGCACGATGCGCGTGTCCTTGAGCGCCTCGGCGAAGCCCGGTCCGCGGCCCTTGAGCCAGTCGAGCAGCGCCGCCACGGTGGTGACCCCGGCGGGCAGCTCGACCCGTTCCTCGGCGGTGCCGATCTTGGCGCGCAGCCAGGCGAAATAGAGCAGCTTCATGCCACCAGACCTATGGCTTTCACGCTATGGTTTCAACTCCCTAATTCGCGCCGATAGGACATGCAACCACCCACTTCCGTCGTCCCCGCGGAAAGCGGGGACCCAGGGCGAGCGACGGCTAGAGGACCGACAGGCGCCACTGCGTCGACATCCTCGCGAGCCGGTGCATGGCGCGATCTCTATGACGATCTGCCGTTCTAGCGGTCGCCCTGGGTCCCCGCTTTCCGCGGGGACGACGGAAGTGGGCCGGTGCGCCTTCCTTCTCTGGTACCAGCCGCTACTGCGCGAGGAAGCCGCCATCGATGGCGAGGGTGTGGCCGGTGACCAGCGCCGAGGCGCGGCTCGCCAAATAGAGCACCGCGCCGACGACATCCTCGGGCTCGCCGATGCGGCCCATCGGCGTCCGCCGCTCGATCTCCGCCAGCGCTTCCGGGTTGTCGAGCAGCGGTTGCGTCAAGGGCGTGCGGATGTAGGTCGGCGCCACCGCGTTGACGCGGATGCCGCGGCGCGCCCATTCGACGGCGAGCGCCCGTGTCAAATTCACCACCGCGCCCTTCGAGGTCTGGTAGGAGACGTTGGGATAGATCCCGCCCGAGAAGCCCATGATCGAGGCGATGTTGACGATGCGGCCGACGCCCAGCTCGAGCTCGAGCATGTGGCGCGCCGCGGCGCGGGCGCAGAGGAAGGAGCCGGTGGCGTTGACCGCCATGACGCGCTCCCACTCCGCCAGCGGCAGCTCGACCGCCGGCTTGCGGATGGCGATCCCGGCGCTGTTGACGAGCACGTCGAGGCGGCCGTGGCGCTCGACGATGGCCGCGAAGATGCGGTCGACTTCCGGCGCGTCGGTGACGTCGAGCGCATGCGCCTCGGCCTTGCCGCCCGCCGCGGTGATTTCCGCCGCGACCTCGGCGCCAGCCACCGCGTCGCGATCGAGCACCGCGACGCGCGCGCCGATGCGGGCGAAGGCGAGGGCGATCGCGCGGCCGATGCCGCTGGCGCCGCCGGTGACGAGCGCGACCTCGCCGTCGAGGCGGAAGGCGGCGAGCGGGCGGGCGAGATCGAGGCTTTCGCTCATGGGATCACCTCGCTGAACGGCAGGAACTCGACCGGCGAGCCGGCCGCGACGCGGCTCACGCCCTCGCCGATCTCGACCAGCCCGTCGGACTCGATCATCGACGTCAGGATCCCGGCGCCGTCGCGCGGGAATTTCTCGGCGGTCCAGCCGCCCGCGGCGCCGCGCACCAGCCGCGCCCGCACATATTCGCAGCGATTGCTGCGCTTCTTATAGTCGAAGCCGGCGGTGACGCGGAAGCGCAAGGGCGGCGCCGCGACCGCGCCGGCGAGCCGCAGCACCAGCGGGCGCGCCAGCATGAGGAAGGTGACCATGACCGCGACGGGATTGCCGGGGAGGCCCATAAAGGGCACGCGGCCGACCTGCCCCATGGCGACGGGACGGCCCGGCTTGATGGCGAGGCGCCAGAAATGCAGCCGGCCCAGCGCCTCGACCGCGGCCTTCACGTGGTCCTCCTCGCCGGTGGACATGCCGCCCGACGCCACAATGAGGTCGTGGCCCCCGGCGGCGGCGCCGAGCGCCGCGCGGATCGCCGCGGCGCGGTCGGGCAGGATGCCGACATCGGTGACGGCGGCGCCCAGGCCCGACAGCAGCGCGTGCAGCACATAGCGGTTGGCGTCGTAGATCGCGCCCTGCGGCAAATCCTCGCCGGGGTCGCGCACTTCGTCGCCAGTGGAGAAGATGGCGACGCGTAGCGGGCGGTAGACGGGCAGGCCGGTGAATCCCAGCGCGGCGGCGAGGCCCAGCTCCTGCGGCCGCAGCCGCCGCCCCGGCGCCAGCACGGTGGCGCCGGCCTTGGCGTCCTCGCCGGCGCGGCGGCGGTTGGCGCCGCGCTTGATGCCGGCGGGAATGCGGACGAGGCCGTCCGCCTCGCTGCAATCCTCCTGCATCAGCACGGTGTCCGCGCCCTCCGGCATCGGCGCGCCCGTGAAGATGCGCACGGCCTCGCCGCGCCGCGCCGCGCGCGGCAGCGGATGGCCGGCCGCCGCGCGCCCGCCGACCGGCAGGGTCGTCGACTCGCCCGCCGCCAAATCGTCGAAAAAGACGGCGTAGCCGTCGACCGCCGAATTGTCGTGCGGCGGCACGTCGCGCGGCGCCACCAGCGGCGCGGCGAGGATACGGCCGCGCGCCTCCCTGAGCGGCACCGTCTCGGTCTCGACCTGCGGCGTCACCTGGGCCTCGAGCAGCGCCAGCGCGGCCGAGATCGACAGGAGGTCGCCGCCGAAGGCGAAGCAATCGTCGCTCAGCTGCGCCATGTCACGCCGCCTCGAGGCGGAAATGCGCGAGGATGAAGCGCGCGATCGCCGCCACGTCGTCGAGCGCCAGTACCGGCACGGCGACGCCGGTGATCGGCGTGTCGCTGGCGACGGCGACGATGTGCGGGTCGCCGCGGCACAGCAGCGGCTTGCCTAGCGCCGGCCGGTGCACCTCGAGCTTGGCATGCGGCTGGTCCTTGAAGCCCTCGACGAGCAGCAGGTCGACCGGGCTCATGTGGCGAACCAGTTCCTGGAGCGTCGCCTCCGGCGCGCCGCGATGCTCGTGCATGAGCGCCCAGCGCCGCGCCGACGAGATCATCACTTCCGTCGCGCCCGCCGCGCGGTGGCGCCAGCTGTCCTTGCCGGGCTGGTCGACATCGAAGGCGTGATGCGCATGCTTCAGGGTCGAGACAGCGAGGCCGCGGCGCGTCAATTCCGGCAGCAGCCGCGTCACCAGCGTCGTCTTGCCGCTGCCGCTCCAGCCGGCAAGCCCGAAGATGCGCAGGCCGCTCACGCGACGCTGCTCGGCTTCGCCGCCTTGACCGAGGGCTCCTCGTCATTGATGTGGGTGAGGCCGGCGCGCAGGTAGTCGTAGCCGGTGATGATGGTCAGCACCGCCGCCGCCCACAGCATCAGCTCGCCGATCACGATCAGATTCAGGGAGCTCGGGCCGGCATCGCCCACCAGCAGCACGCCGATCGCGCCCATCTGGATGCCGGTCTTCCACTTGGCGAGGCGCGACACCGGGAGGCGCACGCGCAAGCCGGCGAGATACTCGCGCAGGCCCGACACGAGGATCTCGCGGCTGATGATGACCAGCGCCGGCAAGATGTAGAGTACGGTGAGCGCCAAGGTGCCGGGCGGCGGCTGCTGGCGCAACTGCAGCGCGCCCAGCATGAACAGCACGGCCACCACCAGCAGCTTGTCGGCGATCGGGTCGAGGAAGCGGCCGAGCTCCGATTGCTGCTCCCACAAGCGCGCAAGCTTTCCGTCGAGCCAGTCGGTGAAGCCCGCCAGCGAGAACAACACGCAGCCGATCCACGGCCCGTAGGGCGAGGGCACGTAGAAGGTGATGATGACCAGGGGGATGGCAACGATGCGCGAGAACGTCAGCAGATTGGGGAAGGTCGTCAGCATGGCTCACATCTCGTCCCGAGGACGGCGCGGGACGCCGCCGCCAGTCTAACGCGTTTAGCCCTCGGCATGGAAATGGTCATAGATCTTCTGCGCCACCGTCTTGCTGATGCCGTCGACGCGCTCGAGATCGGCGAGGCCGGCGCGGGCGACGCTGCGCGCCGAGCCGAAATGATGCAGCAGCGCCCGCTTGCGCCGCGCGCCGATGCCGGCGATCTCGTCGAGCGGCGAGCTGCCGATCGCCTTGGTGCGCCGCGCGCGATGCGTGCCGATGGCGAAGCGGTGCGCCTCGTCGCGCAAGCGCTGCAGGAAGTAGAGCACGGGGTCCTTGGGGTCGAGGCTCAAGGGCGGCTTGTGCGGGCGGAAGAAGCGCTCGCGCCCGGCGTCGCGATCCGGCCCCTTGGCGATCGCCACCACGGCAAGGTCGGCGATGCCGAGATCGGCCAGCACTTGGCACGCCGAAGCGAGCTGGCCCGCGCCGCCGTCGATGAGCAGCAAATCGGGCCAGGTGCCGGCCTCGCGCGTCGGGTCCTCCTTGAGCGCGCGGGCGAAGCGGCGGCTCAGCACCTCGCGCATCATGCCGTAATCATCGCCCGGGGTAAGCGTGCCGGCCGCCGGCGCCTGCGGCTCGGCCGAGGCGTCGATGGCGGCGGCGAGCTCGCCCTCGTCGGCGCGCTTGCCGCCGTCGCCGCCGCGGATGTTGAACTTGCGGTAGGCGTTCTTCACGAAGCCGTCGGGGCCGGCGACGATCATCGCCCCCACCGGATGGCTGCCCTGGATGTGGCTGTTGTCGTAGACCTCGATGCGCTGCGGCGGCGCCTCGAGGCCGAGCGCCTGCGCCAGCCCCTCGAGCAGCTTCTGCTGCGTCGCGCTCTCGGCGAGGCGGCGGCCGAGCGCCTCGCGGGCGTTGACCAGCGCGTGCTCGACGAGCTTGCGCTTGTCGCCGCGCTGCGGCACGGCGAGCTCGACCTTGCCGCCGGCATGGGTCGCGAGCGCCGCTTCCAGCAGGTCGCGGTCGGGCGGCTCGTGGCTCAACAGGATGAGCTTGGGCGGCGGCTTGTTGTCATAGAACAGGCCGAGGAAGGAGCCGAGCACCTCCGCGACCGGCATCTGGCGGTCGTGGCTCGGGAAATAGGCGCGGTTGCCCCAGTTCTGCCCGGCGCGGAAGAAGAAGACCTGGACGCAGGTATGGCCGCCCGCCTGGTGCGCGGCGACGACGTCGGCGTCGGCGATCCCCTCGATGCTGATGTCCTGGCGCCCCTGCACCTGGGTCAGCGCACGGATGCGGTCGCGCACGAAGGCGGCGCTCTCGAATTGCATCTGGTCGGACAGCTCCTGCATGCGCCGGGCGAACTGCTCCTGCACGTCCTTGCTCTGCCCGGAGAGGAAGCCGCGGGCGTCCTCGACCAGCCGGTCATACCCGGCCTTGTCGATGCGGCCGACGCAGGGGGCGCTGCAGCGCTTGATCTGGTAGAGCAGGCACGGCCGCGTCCGGCTCTGGAACACGCTGTCGCTGCAGGAGCGCAGCAGGAAGGCGCGCTGGAGCGCGATCAGCGTGCGGTTGACCGCGCCGGCCGAGGCGAAGGGGCCGAAATAATCGCCGGGCGCGCCGCGCGCCCCGCGATGCTTGGTGATCTTCGGGAAGTCGTGATCGCCGGTGAGATGGATGTAGGGGAACGACTTGTCGTCCCTGAGCGACACGTTGTAGCGCGGCGTCAGGCGCTTGATCAGGTTGTTCTCGAGCAGCAGCGCCTCGACCTCGGTGTGCGTGACCACCACCTCCATCGAGCGCGTCTCCGCCACCATGCGGCGCAAGCGGTTCGAGAGGTTGGCGGGGTGGATGTAGTTGGCGACGCGGCTCTTGAGGCTCCTCGCCTTGCCGACATAGAGAGCGTCGCCCTTGGCGTCGAGCATGCGGTAGACGCCCGGGCTCTGCGGCAGGGTGCGCGCGACGTCGCGGATCAGCGCCGCGCCGCGCGCCAACCCGCCCTGCGCCGGCACGGTTTCCTGCTCGATTACGGCGTCGTCGCGCTCCGTCATTTGCATCACTTGGCGCAGCGCCGCGGCGACGTCAATGTCGCCGATCCGGCCTGCCTGGCTCAAAAGGGGCGCGCTTATCGCCCTCTGGTTGGATATCCACGGAGGCTGTGGACAAATGTGTTGAAAACCTCCCGGCGCAGCGGTCCCATGGGCGTCAAATCTGCGGTTTCAGCTCTTTGCTTAAAATTTGCGCAAAATTGTCAATATACTGAAATCGCTGTATTTTTTTCTTGTCAAGTGTAAATCGACGGTAACAAAGCGAAGGCGGGACTCGCGTCGATGGCGGGGGCGAGCGCCGCTCCCATCCTGTGTAAAACTGGGTCGCGGCACCACCGCCCATTGACCCCGGGCGAAAATAGCGTGGCTCTTTCCGTCGTTTAGGCGAGCCGCTTAAAGCGCCTTGTCGCGTTCGGCACGGGCCGCGGGGGAGCCGCCTCATTCCTCCCAGGGCGGCGGCTCGGCCGGCTGGGCCCAGCCGAGATGCTGGCCGCCATCGAGCGCGATCATCTGCCCCGTCATCGCCGGCGCCGCCAGGATGAAGCGCACCGCCTGGGCGATCTCCTCCGGGCTGGTGCCGCGCCGCAAGGGCATCGCCTCGCTCTGGCGGCGGAACTGCTCCTCGGTCTGGCGCGGGCTCGGCAGGGTGGGGCCGGGGCCGATGCCGTTGACGCGGATGCGCGGCGCCAGCGCCAGCGCCATGCTCCGCGTCAGCGCCCACAGCGCCGCCTTGCTCACCGTGTAGGAGACGAAATAGGGCGTGAGGCTCCACACCCGCTCGTCGAGCAGGTTGACGACGGCGCCCGCGGCCTCGGCCGGGAGCTGTCGGGCGAATTCCTGCATCAGCACGAAGGGGGCGCGCAGATTGGTGTCGAGATGGCGGTCCCAGCTCTCCCGCGTCACCGAGAGAGCGAGGTCGTTCTCGAACACCGCGGCGTTGTTGACGAGGCAGCCGAGCGGCCCCAGCGCGTCGACGGCGCGCGGCACCAGCTTCTTCACCTCGGCCTCGCGCGCGAGGTCGGCGGCGACCGCTGCCGCCCGCCCGCCCGCCGCCACGATGTCGCCGACGACCGACTCGGCATCCTGGCGCGAGCGGTGGTAATGCACCGCGACCGCCCAACCCTCGGCCCCCAGCATGAGCGCGATCGCCCGCCCGATCCGCCGCCCCGCGCCGGTGACCAGCGCCGCCTTCGGGTAGTTGGGCGCGGTCACCCCTCACCCTCCCATTGCTGCGCAATGGGTCCCTCCCTCTCCCGCGAGGGGAGAGGGGTTAGGTCCCGGCCGATCGTGCCGCGCATCACGGCCCCCGGCGCTGGCGGCGGGCGCGCACCTTGGCTTTGGCGAGGGCCTTGGCCGAGGTGCCCGCGCGTCCGCCTTGCGAGCGGCCGGAGGGACGCGGCCCCAGCGCCGCTTCGCGCGCCGTCTCCGCGGGCGGCAGGCCGAGATCGAGCTGCTCGAGGCGGCGGATCTCGTCGCGCAGCCGCGCCGCTTCCTCGAATTCGAGGTCGGATGCGGCGGCGCGCATGCGCTTCTCGAGATCGGCCAGCACCGCCTTGATGTTCGAGCCCTGGTAATGGACGGCGTCGCTCTCGCCGAGGCCGATTGTGACATGGTCCTGCTCGTAGACGCTCTCGAGGATGTCGGAAATGCCGCGCCGGATGCTCTCGGGCGTGATGCCGTGGGCGGCGTTGTAGGCCTGCTGCTTCTCGCGGCGCCGGTTGGTCTCCTCGATCGCCGCAATCATGCTCTGGGTCATGCGGTCGGCATAGAGGATGGCGCGGCCCTCGATGTGGCGCGCGGCGCGGCCGATGGTCTGGATCAGCGCGGTGCGCGAGCGCAGATAGCCTTCCTTGTCGGCGTCAAGGATGGCGACCAGCGCGCATTCGGGGATGTCGAGGCCCTCGCGCAACAGGTTGATGCCGACGAGCACGTCGAACACGCCCAAACGCAGGTCGCGGATGATCTCGATGCGCTCGAGCGTGTCGACGTCCGAATGCAGGTAGCGCACGCGGATGCCGTGCTCGTGGAAATACTCGGTCAGCGCCTCCGCCATCTTCTTGGTCAGCGTCGTCACCAGCACGCGCTGCCCCTTCGCGGCGCAGTCGCGGCACTCGGCCATGAGGTCGTCGACCTGGTGCTCGACCGGGCGGATGATCGAGATCGGGTCGACCAGGCCGGTCGGCCGCACCACCTGCTCGGTGAAGACGCCGCCGACGCGCTCCATCTCCCACGGGCCGGGCGTGGCGGAGACGCAGACCGCCTGGCCGCGCATCGCATCCCATTCCTCGAATTTGAGCGGCCGGTTGTCGATGCAGGAGGGCAGGCGGAAGCCGTACTCGGCGAGGATAGATTTCCGCGCATAGTCGCCGCGGAACATGCCGCCGAGCTGCGGCACGGTGACGTGGCTCTCGTCGACGAAGACCAGCGCGTCCTGGGGCAGGTATTCGAACAGCGTCGGCGGCGGCTCGCCCGGCTGGCGCCCGGTGAGGTAGCGCGAATAGTTCTCGATGCCGGCGCAGCTCCCGGTCGCCGCCATCATCTCGATGTCGAACAGCGTGCGCTGCTCCAGCCGCTGCGCCTCCAGCAGCTTGCCCTGGGCGTGGAACTCCTCGAGGCGAAGCTTCAGGTCGATCTTGATCTGCTCGATCGCCTGCATCAGCGTCGGCTTGGGCGTGACGTAGTGGCTGTTGGGGTAGACGGTGATCTCGTCCAGCGCCGCGATCTTCTCGCCGGTCAAGGGATCGAATTCGTGGATCGCCTCGAGCTCCTCGCCGAACAGCGAGAGCCGCCAGGCGCGGTCCTCGTGGTGCGCCGGGAAGAGCTCGACCGTGTCGCCGCGCGCGCGGAAGGTGCCGCGCGCGAAATTCTGGTCGTTGCGCTTGTATTGCAGCTCGACCAGCCGCGCCAGCAGCGCGCTGCGGCTGACGCGCTCGCCGGCCCTCAAGGTGAAGGCCATCTCGGAATAGGTCTCGACCGAACCGATGCCGTAGATGCAGGAGACCGAGGCGACGATCACCGTGTCGCGCCGCTCGAGGATGGCGCGCGTCGCCGAGTGGCGCATGCGGTCGATCTGCTCGTTGATCGAGGATTCCTTCTCGATGTAGGTGTCGGAGCGCGGCACATAGGCTTCCGGCTGATAGTAGTCGTAGTACGAGACGAAATACTCGACCGCATTCTCCGGGAAGAAGCTCTTCATCTCGCCATAGAGCTGCGCCGCCAGCGTCTTGTTGGGCGCCAGGATCAGCGCCGGGCGCTGCGTGCGCTGGATGACATGCGCCATGGTGAAGGTCTTGCCCGAGCCGGTGACGCCGAGCAGCACTTGGTCGCGCTCGCCGCGCGCGATCCCGGCGGCGAGATCGACGATCGCCTGCGGCTGATCGCCGGCCGGCTGGAACTCGGACTGGATGACGAAGCGCCGGCCGCCATCGGCCTGCGGCCGTGGCG
>Ga0209647_1000650_pt1 | contig 31776 bp, 23 predicted proteins | sample GraSoi_2013_60cm_FD_185827 | JGI IMG/M metagenome (GOLD analysis project Ga0209647, IMG submission 185827) | Grasslands soil microbial communities from the Angelo Coastal Reserve, California, USA - Sample 9_17_2013_60cm (SPAdes) (version 2) | ecosystem: Environmental > Terrestrial > Soil >... | reverse complement strand
GCCGTAAGGGCCTGGTAGCGTCAGTACCCATTCCTGCTTACCACAAGCGCTGTTGCTGCTCGTCTACCAGAGCTGCTGTAATGCAATGTGGGCACCCTCGGCCATGGCCTGGAGTTTGGCCCAGGCGATCCTGGGATCGACAGTATGAGACCCTGCGAAAGTCGCAAAGCCACAGTCGGTGCCCGCGATCACGTTCTCCCGCCCGACCCGGGCAGCAAAGCGCTCGATTCGCTGCGCCACCAATTCGGGATGCTCGATAAAATTCGTGGTCGAGTCGATCACTCCTGGGATCAGCACTTTACCCTCGGGGAGTTTGACTTCCTCAAAAACCTTCCATTCGTGCTCATGGCGCGGATTGGCCGCTTCAAATGACAGTCCCGCAGGTCGCGCTTGCAGTACAATGTTGAGAATGTCTCGCAGTGGTGTATCCTTGTGATGTGGCCCCTCGTAGTTCCCCCAGCAGAGATGCAGACGCATGCGGTCGGCCGGGATGTCTCTCAGCGCGTAATTGAGCGCCTCAACGTGTAACTCAAGATAGCTGAGACCACTCTGCGTGCCTTTAATGTTGCGACCTCCCGTTAAATCGGGGCAGTCCAGTTGTAGAATGAAGCCCGCCTGGTAAATTGCATCGTATTCGACCTTCATAGCATCCACGAGTGCAGCCAGGTAGGCCTCATGGCTGGGATAGTACTGGTTCTCCAGGAAACGCGAAATCACACCGGGTGAGGCTGCTGTCATGAACATCTCGGTGACATCCACACTTTGCAACGCTGCTTTGAGGTTCGCGATGTCCCGCTGCACCTCTGCCAACCCCTTATAGGCGATTGGACCGGTGCAGGCTGGCCCGGTGATCTCCGAGAAATTGGCAAATACACGTTGAGCATACTCGGGAAAGTCTGCAAGATCAGCCGACCTCCCCAGTTTAAGAGGACCGGTACCCTCGAACCCTGTCAGGCGATCTTTGACGTAGGTACTGTAGCTGATTTTGCTCATCTCTCCGTCATTGACGACATCGATCCCACAGGCCGCCTGCTGGCGGACGACGGCTTGCACTGCTTCTTGCACGCTTGTCTCGAAGGCGGCCTGATCTACCTGCTCACCGCGCTCCTTTGCATAGAGCATCTGTTGCAAATCGTTTGGTCGCGGCAAGCTCCCCGTATGGGTCGTAAGGATTCTCTGTGAACTCTGCTTCATGGCTGCTCCTCATTATTTCAACTGTTTTGCAAAGCTCTGCGCTATCTATTGTATGGGATGTCCTTGTGCATTGTCAAAGCGAACCGCGAACGTAATTATTCAGGAGTACTAGCCGTGGCTTTTTTAGGTGCGTCAGTGTCTTGCTTCCAATTGAGGCCGTGCAACGTATCTTAACTATGGAGTACATTAACATCTTCCACAGAATGTGTACGGGTATGGCATTACCCAGATTGGAAGTAATACATGGTAAAACCCGCAATAGTCATCGTTGATGATTTCCCCCAGGTCCTGCATAAGCTCAAGAACGACCTGGAACCGAAATATAGCGACCACTTTCGCATCATCGGGGCCAATTCGGGTCAGCAGGCGCTGGATCAGTTGAAGCAGATGAACTTGCACAACGAGCCGGTGGCGCTCTTGCTGGTCGATGAGCAGATGCCTGAGATGGGCAGCTCGGAGTTTCTGAAAGAGGCGCGAGACCTCTACCCGCGGGCCAAACGGATCTTGCTGACCACGTATGCGGATACTCGTGCTGCTATCCAGGCGATCAATAGCGCGCTCATCGATTACTACCTGATGAAGCCCTGGGACCCGCCGGAGGAGCGCCTCTACCCGGTGTTGGATGATTTATTGGCGGACTGGCTGGCCTCGTATCACCCACCGTTTCCAGCATTGCGGGTGATCGACCATCGCTGGTCGCCCAGAAGGCACGAGATCATGGACTTTCTGGCTCGCAACCAGGTGCCCTATCAATGGCTGGACATTGAAAATAGCAAAGAGGCAAACTACTTGCTAGAGCAGCTGGGCTTAGACGATAAGAAACTGCCAGTCGTAATTTTCCCCGACGGTTCATACCTGGTGAACCCGACCGAACTCCAGATTGCCGAGAAGATCAACCTCAAAACACACGCAGAAAAGCCCTTTTACGACCTGATCATCATCGGCTCCGGCCCAGCAGGGCTTGCTGCGGGAGTCTATGGTGCCTCTGAGGGACTGTGCACCTTGCTTGTGGAGCAGGAGGCTCCGGGCGGTCAGGCGGGAACGAGTTCGCGTATCGAGAACTACCTGGGCTTTCCGGCAGGAGTGAGCGGGGGAGAGCTGGCGCGTCGTGCCGTGACGCAGGCGGAGCGTTTTGGCGCCGAGATCGTCACCCCGCAAAAGGCGGTGAGGGTCGAGGTAGATGGCCAGTACCGCGGTGTTGACCTGGCGGACGGCCTGGAACTGCGCTGCCACGCCCTCTTGCTCGCCTGCGGCGTCTCTTACCGCAAACTGGATGTCCCCGGCATAGATGCCTTGACCGGTGCTGGCGTCTATTATGGTTCCTCGATCGCCGAGGCTATGTCTTGCAGCAATGAGGACGTGTACATAGTTGGTGGGGCGAACTCCGCCGGGCAGGCTGCCATCTACTTCGCGAAGTATGCTCGCCAGGTGACGATGCTGGTGCGCGACGAGTCGCTCGCAAAAGACATGTCCAAATATCTTATTGATCGGATTGAGCACACGGACAATATCGAGGTCAAGACCTGCATCCGCGTCGTGGCCGTGCAAGGCAAGCGCCATCTAGAAAGCATCACAATCGTCAATGACAAAACGCATGAGGAAAAGACGCTCCCGGCGACCTCGCTGTTCATCTTCATTGGCGCGGAGCCATGTACAAGTTGGCTGAAGGGCGTAGTGAAAGGCGACGAGAAAGGCTACGTTCTCACCGGCCCCGACCTGGTGCACGAAGGACAGCCGCCAAAGGGCTGGCCGCTTGAGCGCGAACCTTTCTTCCTGGAGACCAGCGTCCCCGGTATCTTCGCCGCCGGAGATGTGCGCCACGGCTCCATCAAGCGTGTCGCCTCCGGCGTCGGCGAGGGGGCAATGGCCGTTCAGCTCATCCATCGATACCTGGGCTAGATATGAGATGAGAGAGTGAGTTCGCTGGTATCTGTGAGTACAACAAGCAGCATCCCCCCTACTAAAGACACCTCAGCGTGTTCCTGGGTGAGCACATTGCTCACGCCGCGCGGCTTCCCAAAGCGCAACGTCTCTCCATGCAGGGGATAGTAAAGCCCCTTAGTACGCACTCCAGTGGCCTCGCCTGTTAGTGGGAGCAGTGACAACAAGTCGCCTTTCTGCCCATTGATAAAAGAACTACCCGGTCCACGCAACAGCCAGCAGGTCGATGGCCCATCGACGATCTTCGCGGGCACGGTTTCAATATCTGCGAGCAACAGTATATTTGCCATCGTATGATCGAAACGCTCACCACCAAGCGCTCCGAGCAGTGTAATACTGGTAGCTCCTTGCTCAATAGCCGCCTGTATCGCCAGTTCGGTATCGGTCTCATTCTTCTCAACCGCAGCCTGTCGCACCTGGCTGCCTTTCTCGCGCAGTTGCTGCAATAAGTCTGTGTCGAGCGAGTCGAAATCTCCGACCACAATAGCAGGAACATAGCCGTATTGCAGCGCCGTTGCAGCCCCGCTATCTGCTGCAATAATCAGATCGGCCCTGGCAATTACCTGGTAAAAGGCCTTTCCTGGTTTGAGTGTTCCACCTGCGAAGATTACGACGTACATATCTTAAACCTTGCTTATCGACTGATCCATTCAGCACAGGCTCAAACGGACCTGTGTAGAGAGAGTATGCACCATATTCCCGATTCTGTCACGAGGAAGAACGGAGAAAAAGCGGTTACATGCCTTATGTGTTTGTGTCAATACGACTGACTTTGCTTGAGGATATCCCATTGCTCTTTGATTTTTGAGGATACGTGATGAATTTCCCCCAAAATGTGACATGATGCTCGTCTATAACACTAGGAGATCGGTTCATCCCGCAAGGCATACTCATGGAATGCTGGTATGGCAGAGGTCATCCCTGCAAGCTGTGCGCTTCGCACTACCCTCTGGGTGAGTGTCAGTTCTCCAAAACTTTTTCACTTTTGACTCGTAGATAGGTTGAGTTACAGAGTGTAGGACAGCCCTTTTCATACCTCATGAGATTTGGGATGGATTATATTGACCTGGCGCGATTGTCCTTGTTATGGTTACCATTGTGGCAGCTCTCAATGCAAGCAGGGACATAGGCGACCTACAACCTTTTTAGTCCTCGGCGTGAGAAAGCAGGAGGTGTGAACATGAAAGCCGAATTCTCGCGTGTGCATTGGGGTCGGATCTTGCTGACTAGCATTCTGGTCGTCATCCTGGTCATCATCCTCAATACGGTTTTGAGTTTACTCGCCAGCCAGGTATGGGGCCAACCATCTCAAGCTCATCAGATTGCCTATCTGGTCGCTTCTTGGAGCACATTCGTTCTGCAACTAGTGTTGACAGTTAGTGGTGCCGTCTGGGTTGCACGCAAGATAGAAAGTAGGGCTCCTCTGCATGGCCTCCTCGTGGGCCTGGTTGTTGCTCTCATCTTCTTCCCTTTAAGCCTCGGCTTTAGGAATCCTGCTCTTGTGATGCTGGTAAGCTTTGTCCTGACGGTTGCAGCTGGCTGGCTCGGTGGTCTCCTGGGTGGCCGAGGGCGGGAGACGTCATAGCCAAATCCTATCTTTCCGTTATAAGATGTGCTAAAGAACACAAGGGGTGGCTCCATCAGGTGCTGGCACTAACGCGAAGTGCAAGATATTGCAGGTAAAAGGTCTTTTGAGTTTAACGCAATAACTTGGCTTCCCAAGCAGCTTGTCGGAGAGAAGCGTGCCTCTCCTCCTTTGCTGAGAGCATATCTGACCACAGGCCTATGCTTACAGCATAGAAATAGGGTTGGAAACATGCTGAAAGCAAAGTACAATCAGAGCGAGGGACAGGAACATTGATACTCCCTCAAAAAGAAGAGGGTGGCGTGTGACAAGGGAACAGACGATGCTCCCTCAAGCACGCTCGGCTCGCGAGGGAGAGCTTTATGTCTGGTTTCTTTGCTCATGCACCTCTCTGGCATTTGAAAGACGATTTCTGGAAATTTTGGAGCGGACAGACCATTTCTACGCTTGGCAGCTCGGTGACTGGCTTCGCATTGCCCTTGCTCGTCTTCAAACTGACCAACTCGCCTCTGAATCTTGCGCTGACGATGGTTTTCACTGTCCTGCCATATCTCCTCTTCGGATTAGCGATCGGTGCCTGGGTGGATCGCACCAATCGCAAGCGTGTCATGGTTTTCACTGATTGTGCCCGTGCGTTGGTGATTGCTTCGATTCCTCTCCTGACTGTCCTGGGCCTATTGTCGGTCTGGTGGATTTATGCTGTCTCGTTCGTCAATGCAACGCTGACTATTGGTTTCACTGCCGCCAACTTTGCCGCTCTTCCCAGTATTGTTGAACCGGATGATCTGGTAGCGGCGAATGGGTATATCCAGGCCAGCTTCTCAATGGCCAGTATCATTGGGCCGCTTGTGGCAGGGCTCTTGCTCGTGCGTGTTCCACTGCCCCTGTTGCTCTTGATTGATGCCGCCTCGTTTCTCGTCTCCGCTGTCTCGCTCTTGCTCATCAAGAGGAGCTTTAACGCCAGCGCAAGCGAGAAGAACGTGGAGGCAGGAATCGGCAATGCGATCCTCGAAGGACTGCACTACGTGCTGCGCTCCCCGATCTTGTTCTGGCTTACGCTGCTGCTGCTCCTTTTCAACTTCATCTTGCCGACGGCTGATGTCCAGATCGTGTGGTATGCGAAACACTGGCTACGGGCGAGCGATGCGCAGATAGGGCTGCTCTATGCCAGCGACGGGATCGGTGTCGTTGTGTTTTCCCTGCTGACGAACCGCTTGCGTAAACGCTGGTCGTTTGGCGTGGTAGCGTTAGGATCGATGATGGTACTGGGGTTGCTCACCGCGCTCATGGCATTCACTCGCTGGTATCCATCTGTCCTCGTGATCTGGGCCTTGCGCGGCGGGACAGACGTCCTTTTTCTGATCAGCGCTTACAGCATAACTCAGCTTATCGTTCCCAACGCGTTGCTTGGACGCGTCATCACCTTCACGAGAGTATTGACCTGGCCAACCGGCGCGCTGGGCGTGCTGCTTGGCGGCCTGGCAATTGCGCAGACCGGGAACGTGGGCCTGGTCTACGGCAGTGTTGGTTTGCTGGTCTTTCTGGTTGCGTTCACCTTCTGGTTTACACCACTCGGTCACGCGGAGCGCTACGTGCCGGAGGCGCAAGCGGCCCAAGGTGATTGATACGTCTTTTACGCCCATGATAAGGTAGGGAAGCGCTTGAGATTGAAGGCCAAACAGCCAGATACCACTCGCCCGCGGCAGCCTGTGCGCCACGTAAGGAGAACTGGCGGAAGCCCAGCACCTCTTTGATGATCCCGATCACCGGTTCGACGGTGCATTTGCATGCCCCATAGATCGCTTTGCCCAACACCGTCCTGAGCTTGTACGCCATCTTGACCTGGGCGCTTGCATCCTCGGGCGGCGAATCGGGGAGCGGTGTGAACCGCTGTTGCCAACTGGGATGATGGGGATCACGGTCAGTTGCAATTTTGAATGTTCTACTCATGCTCTCAAGTATACCATCATAGACCGAGAGGGCCTGCTTCTCTCCGACAAGCTGCTAGAGATGTACCGGGAAGACTTGGTAAACAAAATTCCTATGCATTGGCTCATTTCGTTGCCGTGCCTTTGCTTAGTACGTTATATTAGCAGTGTAGCCGGGCAAGTTCAGCACACATTTATCTAAAACAAAATGGAAAACTCAACAGAGGTATAGAATAATATATGCTTTCTCCAGGAAAACCCAAACAACCCCAATCGTGGGGACGTTATCCCAAAGTTGAACATAGCCAGGTTCAACCGGTCTACTGGCGCAGCGAACTGCCGGATCTCTCCAGGCTTGAGCAGACTGTGCTGCCTTATGCCTACGGGCGCAGTTATGGCGATAGCTGCCTTAACGAGGGCGGCATATCACTCGACGTCAGCCACCTGCGGCGCTTCATTTCCTTTGACGAAGAAACAGGCCTCTTGCGCTGCGAGGCTGGCGTATCACTGGCCGAGGTACTCGAGGTCATGGCCCCGCGCGGCTGGTTCCTGCCGGTCTCACCTGGTACCAAGTTTGTATCGGTTGGCGGTGCCATTGCCAATGACATACACGGCAAGAACCACCACAGGGCCGGTACATTCGGCTGCCACGTCACCCGCTTCGAACTGCTGCGCTCGAATGGCGAACGCCTCACTTGTTCTCCCGCAGAGCATAGCCAGCTTTTCCGCGCCACCATTGGTGGGTTAGGCCTGACAGGTGTGATCCTCTGGGCCGAGTTTCGCCTGAAACGCATCGTGAACCCCTATATCGATATGGATCACATCCGGTTCGAATCGCTCGACGAGTTCTTCGAGATTTCAGCCGGGTCGGACCAGGATTACGAATATACTATGTCCTGGGTGGATCTGTTGATCGGCGGAAAGAACCTGTGCCGGGGTATCTTCATGCGTGGCAATCACAACCAGTCCAAAACACTGGCCTCCAAACCTGTGAAAAAGCGCTTGCCACTGGCCTTGCCGTTCAACTTGCCCTCGTTTGTGCTTAACAGCTTGACCGTGAAATCCTTTAACGAACTCTTTTATCATGCCCAGTTTAGCAAAAGCGTACATAAAATCGTTCCGTATGATCCATTCTTCTATCCGCTCGATTCCATACACGATTGGTATCGCATGTACGGCAAACGAGGTTTTTTGCAGTACCAGTTTGTCGTACCCTTCGAAAACGCAAATGCAGCTATGAGGGAAATTCTCGGTCGTATCCGTCGTTCAGGCGAAGGCTCATTTCTGACCGTGCTCAAAAAATTTGGCGACATCCAATCGCCGGGTATGCTGTCCTTCCCGCGGCCAGGGTTGACCCTGGCCCTGGATTTTGCCTATGGCGGTCAGAAAACACTGGAACTGTTAGCAGAACTCGACAAGATCGTGCAGCAGAGTAGTGGAGCAGTTTACCCTGCCAAAGATGCACGTATGAACGCTGAGAGCTTCCAGGCGTTTTTCCCAGGGTGGAAAGAATTTACGCAATACGTCGATCCGCACTTCTCCTCAAGTTTCTGGCGGCGCGTAACAACAGTCAGAACTCAATCTCAAGAATTGGTGGCATTGTAACATGAAAATATTGATAATAGGGGCAACCTCGGCTATTGCTTATGAAACGGCCAAATTCTTCGCCAGGGATGGCGCAGAGCTTTTCCTTGTTGGTCGCAGTGCCGGTAAACTCGAGGACGTCGCTAACGACCTCAAGGTACGCGGCGCGCAAAGGACGGAAACATTCCTGCTAGACCTGGGTGACCTCGACCGGCACCAGCAAATGATAGAGACTGCCATAGACACCCTCGGCGGTCTCGACATGGTCTTGATTGCCCATGGCACGCTGGGCGATCAACAATTATGCCAGCAGAGTGTAGCAAAGACCCTGGAAGAATTGACAAACAACTTTACCAGTGTCATCTCCCTCTTGACTATTTTAGCCAACTACTTTGAGCAACAGCGGCGTGGTTGTATTGCCGTCGTCTCATCGGTAGCAGGCGACCGTGGCCGCAGGAGCAACTATGTTTATGGAACGGCCAAGGGGGGCGTAACTGTTTTCCTGCAAGGTTTACGTGGCCGCCTGTCCAAATCCGGCGTCACCGTGGTCACCGTCAAGCCGGGTCTCGTAGACACCCCCATGACAGCCTCATTGAGAAAAGGCCTACTGTTTGCTCAACCGGGTAAGGTCGGTAAGGGCATTTATGAGGCGATGATGAAGCGCAAAGAGGTTGTATATCTTCCGTGGTTCTGGCGCCCAATCATGGCAATTATTAAAAGCATACCCGAGCCTATTTTTAAGAGGCTGCCGTTATAGCGGGAGGGAAAAAGAATTCTCGCGGATCACCTCTTCCATGTCATCAAAACGTCGAGCGCTTCAATGCTTGAGCCGTGCAGCAGCAGCGGGTTAATTTCCAGCGCGTCCAACTGATCCTGTAATCCCTGAGCCACCTGACTGATGCGGAAGATAATAGTTGTGAGGTCTTCGATATTGACTGGCGGTTGCCCACGTATACCTTGCAGCAGGGTCGCGCCTTGCAACTCGGCCAACATTTTTTTGATTTCGTCGCGTTGGATGGGCAACACGCGCACGCTCGTATCGTTGAAGACCTCTGTCCAGGTACCTCCTAATCCAACGACTAACGCCTGCCCCCATGCAGTGTCATGTATGATACCGGCGAGTAACTCGATCCCTGCAGGACGCATGGGGCTAACCAGTATCCCGTCAATGGCTTCGCTGTGAACGTGACCGCTCACATTGCGCATGATCGCATCAAAGCTTTGTCGCACTTGTTCCTCGCTAGAGATGTTGAGCAGAACACCTCCTACGTCGCTTTTGTGCAGTGAGGTGCTGGCCTGGATTTTCAGTGCAACTGGAAAACCGCATGCGTGTGCTGCAACCACCGCTTCCTGCGCGTTGGTAGTCAAAATTCCTGGCACGACCGGAATGCCATGCGTTTGTAAGAAATTGCGCGCTGTAAATTCGGACCAGGTTTCCGAAGGTGGTTCTGGTAAACTAATGGGAGGTACGACATCCGGCGCCTCCTGCGATCGCGCTGAGGCCTGTTGATGCGTTTGGTACCACCATAAAGCGTGTCTCAGGGCTGTCATGCCATGCTCCATGCCTCCACCAAAGTGTATGCCTGCATCATCTGAGATAGAACGTGCGAAAAGCGTCAGGTCGATACTCGTGTTGGACAGAACGATGATTGGTATGCGAGACTGGCGGATCATTGTGCCGAGGGACCTGTACTGCTCCAGGTACGTTGCTCGCAGCGGCGCTGGCGGTTCAACGCGAGGTGGTTCGGACAGGTACGCAATAAAATCGAGCCCGGGATCTTCAACCACTACCTGTAATGCCCGTTGTTGCAAGGTACGGTCTACAACGATGTAGCCTGTGACATCCAGGGGGTTGTGGATGGTTGAGAACTCAGGTAATATCTGCTGCAATCCGCGTACTGTTTCAGGAGCAAAATCGGGTAGCAGGATACCTTCTTCGTCTGCGCGATCAGCGAGGATATCGCAAGCGCCACCAGATGGTGTAACGAGTCCCATACGTCGTCCTGGGAGGGGCCTGTTGTATGCCAAAAACCCGGCTGTGATAAGCAAATCTTCCAGGGCTTCAACGCGAATGATGCCCAACTGCTTGAGAGCTGCGTCGTTAATGGCGTCATTGCCAACCAGTGCCCCCGTGTGGGCTTTAGCAGCACGAGCGCTAATCTCGCTTTTGCCCACCTTGAGTGCCACAACCGGTTTGTTGTGCTGCAGCGCTTTTTGTGCTATGCGCGCGAAAGTGGCGGGATGGCGGATCGATTCCAGGAAGACGGCAATGACCCGCGTCTCATCGTCCTCGATGAGGTAGTCCATCGCGTCTGTGGCAGAGAACATGGTTTCGTTCCCCATTGATACCAGGAGGCTTAACCCGATATGCCGTGCCTGCGCCAGCGTAATAACTGCACTCGCCAGGGCTCCACTCTGCAAGACCACGCCCACCGGACCTTTCACCAGGGGAGGCTGGATGGGCAGACCATAGGGCATTGTCTGGCTGACGACATTGACGAAGCCATTCCCGTTTGGTCCCAGCACGACCATGTTGTGCTGTCGTATGAGCTCCAGGAGCGCTTGTTCCAGTTCCTGGCCCCTGGCTCCCACCTCACCAAAGCCGGAGGTCAGGATAACGATATTGCGAATCCCGAGCGCTGCGGCCTCCTCAAGGATCGGGTAAACGAGGGGAGTGGGTACCATAACAAAGGCGAGATCGACATGCTGCCTTATATCGCTTAGTCGTTTCACCGCCGGTTCTCCGTGTACTACCGCGTGATGGGGGTTGACGCAGTAGATGGGGCCGGGAAAGCCAAAGTTCTTCAGATTCTCGAAGGTTGTGACGGACCAGCGCGATGCATCTGTAGCGCCTACAAGGGCAATACTCTTCGGATGGAAAAAATCCCTGAGCCGGCTCGGTGTGATGGGCATAGCTTGATTCACAGAACTCCTCCGTACATGATGGATAGGTCTTTTCGCTACGCGAGAGATATCAATATCATACAACCGAAGCGTCAGTCAGTGCTGTAGAAGCGTTCGCGAAATATTGCATAATGTTGGTGTGATCGTCAGAGGCTAATTAGACATTTGGAGGTAATGCCTGTCACCCTGAGCGCAGCGCAGGGTCTGGTTCGCCGGACGCAGAGATCCTTCGCTGCGCTCAGGATGACAGCCAGGACAGCGCTCAAGTAATGTCACCCTGAGCGCAGCGAAAGGCCTCTCACGGGAACTCTTCTCTCCAAATGTCTGGAGGCTAGTTGCTGTTAGCCGCGTCAAGTTTTGTGGAGGACTGCTATGAATTTGATACCCAATGCTCGTATTTACGATCTTGAGCAGCCGCGCTACTTCGGTGCTCCTGTTCACCCTGCTCACGCGCCAGGCTTTGTTTACACGCTCCATCGCCATCACGAGCCAGGCGCCGGAGAATCGAGGACTAGTGCCTCCGGTTCCATGTACATGACGGAGCATTCAGGTACCCATATCGATGCCCTTTGCCACCAGGCCGAAGATTTACACCTCTATGGCGGACGGGAGGTTGATGCTCGCGTGCAAACTCCAAGCGGCTTTACAGAACTGGGAGTGGAAACGATAGCTCCATTTGTCACGCGCGGAATCCTGCTTGATGCCGCGCGTCACAGAGGTGTGGACCGGATAGAAGCTGGAAGGCCGATCAATCGTAACGATCTAGAAGCGATAGCTCAAAACCAGGGAGTAGCAGTGGGGGAGGGAGACGTCGTACTGGTACGCACCGGCAATGGTGCGCTGTGGCAAGATCCGAAGGCATACCTACAAGGAGTTGGAATGACTGCTGATGCATCCCTCTGGGTAGCCGGCCAGCGGGTCAGGGCGGTGGGAGCCGACAATATGGCGTGGGACGAGCCAGGCGTAGTCGACCCCGATCTCAAGGTGACGCTTCCTGGTCATGTGATCCTATTGGTACGGCATGGAATCCATATTATTGAGAATCTGTTCCTGGAGGAGCTTGCTCAGGACAGGCGCTACGAGTTTACCTTTGTCTGCCTTCCACTCAAGATGCGGGGGGCTACCGGCTCACCGGTGCGCCCCGTCGCAATCGTATCCGGAAGCTAGATTGAGGATTCGTGCGAGAAGTCCTTTGCAACTGTCACAGGGACGCCGTTGAGAACAGCATTGCCCGACAGCGGATCGACCTCCTCCTCATCGATCAGGATGTTCGTGTTGACCCCGGCGTGTTCGGTGGCAATGTGCAACTTTGTTCCGGGTAAGTTGTGACCCCAACCATGAGGTATACTGACGACTCCCGGCATGATCGCCTCGGTCACCTCGATGGGGATCTCAACTGTGCCGACACGCGAAGTGACATGTGCGGCCTCTCCATCAGCCAGCGCAAGACGTGCGGCATCGTTGGGATGCATATGGAGCGTGCAACGTTCTTTGCCCTTGGTGAGGACATGGAGATTGTGCATCCAGGAGTTGTTTGAACGAAGGTCGCGCCGGCCTATGAGGAGCATCTGCCCGTCTTCCCTGGCCAGGCTGTTCTCTAAAGAGATGCGCAGTCGCTCCACATCCATTACCATGGGCTGGGGAGCCAGCTCGATGTTGCCAGATGGCGTGCGCAATATCTCCGGGATGCGCGGCTGGAGAGGACCGAGGTCCACACCATGCGGGTGAGCTTCCAGGTCGGCAAGGCTCAGGCCTGCTCGTGTGCCAAATCCGTCACCATAGGGACCGGTGCGCAGCATAAAGTCCAGTATGCGCTCTGGTCCAGAGCGAGGCTTGAGACCCTCAAAGAGTTCACCCGGGTCCCGGCCCTCGACACGCGACCCCGCTGTTGCTACCTCGCGCTGGATAAGCTGTGTCACACTGAGATCATCGAGGAGGTGAAGGTCAACCCTAGGCCCTTGCCCCGCGAGGATGCCTGCCAGGCGTAGGAACACTTCCCATTCGTCAAATGTCCCCGGCTCATGCTCGATGACAGGTGGCGAATAGTGGGCAACGTTGCGGACAGCTAGCTGGTAGAGCGCAAGGTCATAGTGAGAATGAGCAAGCGTGGGAGGTGGTGGCAGGATCACATTAGCGTAGCGTGTCGTCTCATTGAGATACATATCCACACTTACCATGTATTCAAGCATACTGAATGATTGCTGCAAGCGCTGGCTATTGGGGTTACTGAGCGCGGGATTCCCCGCAAGCGTGAGCAAGGCCTTGACCTGTCCCTGGCCAGGCGTCTCTATCTCCTCGGCTAAACAAGAGGCCGGCAATTCGCCAAAGTATTCAGGTAGCCCACGTACGCGGCTCTTCCAACGTCCAAAACGCACCCCCCGGCCTCTACCGGGAATCCCAATTGTGTTCCGGGCTCCAGCAGCAGCCTTTGGAAACATTGCGCCTCCCTCCCGGTCAAGGTTGCCGGTCAGGATGTTTAGCACGTCTACGAGCAAGCTTGTGAGTGTCCCAAACGCCTGCGTACAGGTGCCAATGCGGCCATAGACGGCGGCACGTGGTGCTGCAGCCAGGTCCCGGGCGATAGCGCGGATTGTGCCGGCATCAATATCACAAGCTGACGCCACACGCTCAGGTGTGAAAGGCTCTGCCAGTGTGCGCACCTGTTCAAGGCCGGAGATGTGTTCAGTGAGCTTTCCTGGAGCCACCAGTCCTTCAGCGAAAAGCGTATGGACGATGGCAAACAGGAAATGGGCATCGTACCCGGGTCGGATGAAATGATGCTCATCGGCTTCTTGCGCAGTGCGCGTACGATATGGATCGATCACCACGACTTTGCCCCCGCGTTGGCGTAAACGTCGCAGGCGACTGCGCATATCGGGAGCCGTCATGAGGCTGCCATTCGAGACAAGAGGGTTGGCGCCGAGCAACAACAGGTATTCGGTACGCTCCAGGTCAGGTACAGGAATAGAAAGTATTGTACCAAACATCAGCCCGGCCGCTACCTGCTTGGGCATCTGGTCAACCGTTGATGCAGTGAAAATGTTGTGCGTTCCCGCTGCGTGGAGTAAAACGGGCAGGTAGATCAGGCTCGCAAGGTTATGCGCGTTCGGGTTGCCGGCATAGATGGCGAGCGCATCACGGCCGTGTTGTTGAAGGAGGGGAGACAGCCCAGCCTCAACCTCGGCGAAAGCATCGTCCCAGCTCACGCTCAGCCATTTGTCTCCCCGGCGTACCATAGGCTCGCGAATGCGATCCCGGTCGGCATGCAGTTCCTTGAGGCTATAGGCTTTCGGGCAGATATAGCCGTGGCTGAAAACATCCTGGGCATCCCCGCGGATAGAGATAATCTCGCGATCACGGGTGACAATCTCCAGTCCACAGGTTGCTTCACACAGCGGACATGTTGCGTAGCTGGTCTTTGTAGCGGTCATACGGCCTATCTCCTTTGCCCGAAAGATGAGAACCCAGGCGAATTGCTAAGAGCGGAAAGTTGAACAATACTACTATCATACACTATTTCAAGCTGTGTCGTCATACAGACAATTCAGTCACCTCTTGAACCAGGGCTGTTGCAAGATCAGAAATACCAAGCAGTCAAACAGGGGTCAAGGGGACGGTAGTCCCTTTGCGGGGTGCGGGGTGTCCCCGCTTATCTCCCCTCTGCGCGCCGCCGCAGGCGGCAAAAGAGCCTTTGCAACAGCCCTGCCCCTTGAACTGGAAGAAAAAATATTCCAGTCGAGCTTGTCCCAGAAAAGGGCTTGTTGGGGTCACTACAGTGCTGTGAATTAGCGTGCCTCGATTCTTGACGTTTAATTCATCAGTCGTTACAATAGCTGCACAGGGATTACGCCGACCCTTTTTGACTTGCTTGATTGAATCATCGAGGCAAACCCTTATGCAAGATCATCCCTCATCGTCAACGTTACCCTCTAATACAAATGACTCAGAGACGTGGAAAGCCTACTGGAAAGAGCAGGGGCAGCCGTGGCGTACCGAGCCGGCAATCGACGAGGCGCGGCAACAACAACTGTTGAGCTATTACCAGGGGATTGTCGATATCGAGCGAGGTATGTATCCCTTCAAGGGAGTGCGGTTGAGCCGCGCGGATGTCGAGTGGCTGTTGGCGATGGAAGAGCCGAGAAGTGCTGAGCTGAGTTCGCGTGGTAGCAAAGGCGGGAATCGGCATAAGTCGTTCGGGCTTGATTTGAGAGGGGTTGACCTGTCACAGGTGAATTTGAGCGATCTGCCCTTGATGGGCTTGCACACGGGGCTGTCGCTGAAAGAGGGCCGTCACGCGACTGTTGAGCAAAGCAGGGCAGCGGCAGCGAACCTGGCAAAAGCAGATTTGAGCAACGCGCAGTTACAAGGGGCGCAATTAAGCTGGGTGACGTTGGACGAGGCTGTGCTGGTGGAGGCGCACCTGGAAGGAGCTGATCTCGGCAAAGCTTCGCTCAAACAGGCCATTCTCGCGGGCACACACCTGGAGGGAGTTGATCTCACGAAGGCACACCTGGAAGGAGCAACGCTGCTTGAGGCCCATCTTGAAGGAGCAATGCTACTAGGAGCCTACCTGGAAGGAGCGAACTTGCTTGAGGCTCATCTTGAGGGGGCAAGGTTAGCTGGCGCCTATCTGGAAGGGGCGAATCTGCTGGGTACGCATTTTGAGGGCAAAGCGATTGGCGGTGATGAACTCAAACACCTGCACGCATGGATGCCGCACTTCCCGCAGGTCTTGCCGGCGGCAGACCTGCGAGGGGTCTTCCTGAATAATCGCACACAGCTCGATGGGATTCATGCCGGCAACGATCAGTATGGGTATATTGCGCTGGCCGATGTTCACTGGGGCGATGTGAATCTCACCGTTGTCGATTGGACAGGTTTGAAACGGCTGGGCGACGAGACGATCGCTCGCCCACTGAATGTTGAGGAGGAGGAGGAGGAAGGTGCGCAACCCGGCGAACGAGGTTTGCCCGCCAGGGCTGAACGAGCGGTAGATATGTTGCTGCGGGCGCAAGAGATCAGCGATGTGGTCGTGAGTTATGTCATGCGCTCGTCTTCCCTGACGAGAAAGGTACGCGAACGGGTGGCGCGAGAGGCGCAAGCGCAACCGGAGACGCAGCAGCAACTTGAACTGGAGCGATTCCAGGCCGCGGTGCGCGCGAACAGGCAGCTCGCGGTGGTCTTGCGTGCCCAGGGGTTGAATGAAGCGGCTGATCGTTTTGCCTATCGCGCCCATGTGCTACAGAGACGAGTCTTGTGGCGGAGCGGCGCCCGCTCCTATGGATCATACTTCTTTTCGTGCTTTCTTGATGTGCTGGCCGGTTATGGCTACAAGCCAGGCCGCACCGTGATTGCCTATATTTCGACGATCCTCAGCTTTGCAATCATCTATTTTTCGCTTGGCCTCTTGGCCGGGTATCGGGCCTCGATTTCTCCATTGTACGCCTTCATCATCAGCATCATCTCGTTTCATGGGCGTGGTTTCTTTCCCAGCGGTTTTCTCCCGACGCTTCCGATGGCAGTGTTTGCCGCGTGCGAGGCAATTATCGGCCTGACCATCGAAATTAGTTTTATCGCGACGTTTACGCAGCGCTACTTTGGGAAGTAAGACTTCACCTTATACTAAAGCTGATCTGTTGGCCTGATCAGTAGTTCGTTGACATCGACGTATGAGGGCTGCGTCACTGCATACACAATGGCCGCTGCGATATCTTTACTTTGCAGTGGTCTTATCGACGCGAACCATGCCTGGATTTCTTTTTTTGTCTCGGGATCAGGGATGTGCTTGGTAATTCCTGTCTCTACCACTCCAGGCTCGATGATCGTCACACGGATGTTATACCTGTTGACTTCCTGGCGCAGCGCCTCTGAGAAGCCGTTCACACCCCATTTGGTCGCATTGTAGGCAGCAAATCCAGCCCGCGCTGTACGACCAGCAACGGAGGACACATTGACGATATGTCCTCCTTCACCCTGCTCTTTCATGATGGGGAGGACGGCGTGCGTTGTATACATCAGGCCCAGCAAGTTGATGTTGACCATCCGCCGCCAGTCGTCGGGATTCGCCCGTTCAACTGGGCCGACCAGCGCGACACCTGCGTTGTTGACGAGGATATCCAGGCGCTGCCAACTGTCATACACCCTCTGCACCATCTCACGCACCTGCGCTTCGTCAGACACGTCAGCGATTATAGGCAGCGCTTGTCCGCCATTGTCTGCAATGCGCCTGGCCAGGGACTGCAGCCGGTCGACGCGGCGAGCTGCCAGTGCCACCTGAGCGCCTTCGCCAGCCAGTGCCAACGCTGTCGCTTCGCCTATGCCTGATGAAGCTCCCGTGATCAGCGCAACTTTCCCACGCAATTTTTCTGCCATGTTTCTGTTTCCTTCTATCTCTGTCAAAGTTGTTTTTGAGATCCTCTATGCAATTACGTTTATCCGTATTTGGCAGTTTTCAATAAAACAGCGGAGTTGGTGAAACGCAAAAGGAAGCCAGTGCGTATCTTTGTTATCACCAGATAACCCGGCGATACAACGGACACAAGTGATACAAATGATACAAATGACACAAATGACACAAGCGCGTCAAGTGATGCAAGTGTTACAAACCTCATACGAGAGGCTTTCAACACTCTTTTCCCGGGATATCCTCGACAGGCAGACCAGGGCCGTTATCAAACAGCGCCATTGCCTATAGCGCTGTTTAGTAACGCAAAAAGGTAGATATGTTCCTTTTACCTCAGATCATATAACGGCAACCCCGTCTTCGCCGCGACAAGCTCTACCAGGGCTTGCATTTGACCATAGTGCTCATCGATGGAAACCATTGGCTCCAGTCCTACAAAGTGTGTCTTACGCCGTACCCACGTCCAACGCGCTATAGCCCCTGCACTGGACAGCTCATAGGTAATAGCTGCTCCGCTTTTCTGTACGCTAAACGTATCGTACATAGCAAAAAGACGTGCTTCGTTCCAGGTCATACTACTGACCTTACCTCCATAGCGTGTAGTCAGTCCGCTCTCTGTCACCTCAATCTGCTGACGGCTAACAATAGCAAAGATAACTACTACCAAGATGACAAATATGATGGCAAGTATTGAGAAGCTCACAAGAAAAAAGAGCAGGCGATTAGACGTAAAAAGCGAAGGAGCATTATTGAACAAGGTAAGAATTGCAGCGAACAGCAACACCAACAGTAATGTTGCTCCTGTCATCAAAAGCCAAAACTCTTTACTGTAACGTAACTTGATGATCATGGGCAATGCCATTGAAGTGGCATGCGGCATAGGCTGCTCGGCAGCGAGTAAGGTTCGATCCCCCAGCACTGCTGCGAAACGACGTTGCTCAATGCGTTTCCAGTACCGCCATTGCAAAATGTTTATAGCAAGGTTTAAGATATAGACCACCAGAAGAGGCATATAGAAAGATAGGCTCCTTGAGAAATGCTGCCCACTATCGAATATGGCATCTATCAAGTAGGTAACTATAAGCAGGGCTAACATACATACAACAGCAAAAAGCCAAAGAAAGCATGCTGTACGCACTGTTGTTAAGATGGGATTGGCTTTAATTATATTTCTCTCCTCAAAGTAGCGTCTTACGTTCGTTTGCATAACTTCTACTTGCTTCCTCCGGAGATCATCCATCACTTTGATCAGATCTGCATCCTTGGTGTATCACGCGTAATAGCTGCAAGGGGGATACAGTAATTATTTATGAATGTGAGAGGCTTGGAGTTCACTTTTTGGGGGTCTGGTGTTAATCTAGTCAGGCTTATATCATTTGTATTCGTTACCCTCGACGCGGTATGCCCGCGAAGATAACCTTCGCAATGGTTCTGGGAGCAAGCCCTTGATAGGCATCCTGATTATCAATCGCAATATTCATCAACAGAGACATCAGGTCATCGTTACGAGCAACCGCTCTCACGACCTGGTTCAGGAAGAGGGGATTGAGGTACAATACTCGCAATCTATCGCAGAGGACGAACAGGCGCTGATAGTGTTGGCGCAACAATTTGTCGTAGGTTGTGAGCTGTTTGACCGAGAAGTCACCGATCGCAAACATATGGCATAGATGTTCAGCTGCCATCTTCCCGGACTCCAGCGCGTAGTCGATACCTTCTCCGGTGACCGGGTTCACCAGCCCTGCCGCTTCTCCTACGAGCATGATTCGCTCACCGAAGGTGGGTGAACGCGCGAAGTCTACTCGCAGAGGATATCCTTTAATCGGGCCTGTACGTGTGGCTCCTGCAAGCAGTTGCTGTAGCGGTTGGCTTTGAATAAAGGTATCAAATGCTGCATGAGCCGTCTTTGGCATCCATCGTGCTGCGTAGCTTGCATGGAATAAGCCTACACCTACATTGACGGATGTATTGGATACCGGAAATACCCAACCATACCCGGGGAGTGGAACGCCGTCAAGGCGACACTGGGCTGCATCGATTGTGCTCGTAATACCATCATAATAGGTACGAGCGCACAACACCATCTGTGGCGTCTTCTTGAAAAAACCCATATGGAGAAGCAGGTTCGTGTTTGCACCGGTGGCAAGAATGACCATGCGTGTTCGAAACGTAATTTCCTTATCGCGCTGCACGCCTTTGACAAGCATGGCATTGTCTTCCTGTACAATGCCTATCACCCGGACTGGAGCCTGGAAGCTCGCTCCACTCGTCAGGGCGCGTTCGAGAATGATGTTATCGAGAAGGAGCCGGGGAACAAACAGCAGGTAATCGCCCCTATGCTCTTTTTTCGGAACCGTGGCTACGGCTGCATGGCCTTTCGGCGCAATGAACTCTACCTTGTCGAGACGGTGGCCAACTTGTTGTACGTCGTTCAGAATACCCATGTCGTCCAGAATGTGTAGAGCACGGGGAGTCAGGGCATCGCCGCAGGTTTTATCGCGAGGGAAGTTGAATTTGTCAAGGAGCAGTACGTTGAGCCCCGCTCTGGCGAGATAATGGGCTGTTGCTGAGCCGGCCGGGCCTGCTCCCACAATCACTACATCATATATTTCACTCATAAACCATCCCTTTTGTCACCTTACAAGATGAGTAAGCATTGCCACACCCATCAGGCATCATTCATGTGCTGTAGGATCTGGAGCACTGCTCCACGACTGAGTTTGGCTTCGCCGCGCGCAAGCGCATCGAGCGTAGCGTAGGCCAGATCAAGCGGGATTTTGATAAAGTAGGCGAAAGGATCTGAGGCAAGTGTTCTTGTATAGGCCTCGGTCATTGAGAGCTGCCGGTATGCATAATCATGCATGTGCTCCCGCGTCCAACCAACTGGGAAAAAATCGACCCCTCGTGCCAGGTCATCCGTACGGTTGCGCAGGATATTGACAGCTTGCAGGCCGCGGCCAAAATGAATGGCATGGGTGCGACTGAGTTGCCCTCCATCGAACCATGCCCATATATCGCACAGTAACAGGCCGGTTGCACCCGCTACGCTAAAGGTATAGCAATCCAGGTCAGCCTCAGTCTGTATCTTCCAGCCCCTGGCCACCCAGTATGCCATGCGTTCAGCCATGGTTGCCGTTGCATCCCAGATACGGGGTGCAATCGATTTCGGTGCGTAGCAGGCCCACTCGGCGAGGCCAAGTGTCACGGTAGGTAGCATGTCTTGCTGTCCTGCGAATGCTGCTGAGAACTTATCCCGGGCGAAGGTATCTACTTCTGACTGTGCCTGCAAGAGCTGGCTGAGGGAGCGTAATTGCCGGATCTTTACGCGTCTTCCCAGTTGAGCATGATCTTCGATTTCATCAATGGCGCGCATGCAAAGATAGGCCGAGGCGACTGCCTCTTGCAGTCCTGGTGGTAAACGATAGATGGGAATGAAGAATGTCCGGCTGGTTGCTCTAAGTGTATCCATTACATCTTCATATACATTCATAACGTGACTCCTTGCGATGGATGCCCTGTATGCTTTTAGTTAAGAAGTGCGAAGGCATGGGCAAGATTACCTGGCGGACTGCGTACCGCTGAGGAAAGGAGGTTCCACGAAACGGGACTGTGCCCTGGACCCCAATCCACTAACGGCAAAAGGGTTGGAAAGCCTCTCATCTCTGCTTCCTTCTGGCAAGTCTACCACATGGTGTTCTTACAGTCTAGATGCACATCAGGGGAGCGGTGTACAGCACCACGATCAGCACCGCCATCGCACTCATCGGCTTTGCCTTGCTGATCGTGGTGCTGCTTGGTATCCTGTGGCTTGTGCGGGGACAGCATAGCAAACGAGTCTCCGTGAGGACAGACACTAACGATGAGGATTAGGGGCAGGGATTCCCTGCACTATTTGTGCTGCTCGGTGGGCACCTCATGACAGGGAAGGTTGGAGATGAGGAAGATGTGTGAGAAACAGTGGCGTAATAGAGGTGGGTGCTGAGGTCAGGAGAGGGAATAATGGATGAGGTACCCGTGTCCTCCTCAGTAATCAGGAACAGATTGCTGAGGGCAAATAAATCACTATGTGCCGAAACGGCGTGGTAGATGCCATGCACACCACCGTTTGAGATCTGTAATTCCCAATGTGGAATTGCTGTTGCCTCGTTGTTGGAATTCTCTAGCCAGGCAAAATATGTTTTGCCAGCAGGAGGAGAAGTGATATTTCCTAGATCGATCTGCAATTGGTCGAAAGTTTTGTATGGGGTGTTCGGGCTGCTGGTAAATACAATGTGTCCAACCACGCTGCCCGGTGGATTCGGCGTGGGGGTGGTATTCCGCGAGGAAAGCAGTGGGCGTACAGAGAATGCAACTATGCCAATCAGTAGAAGTATTACACAGGCAATCAGGGCAATATAAAGGCCTCTGCGGCGTAGTTGCACCGGTAGCAAGGAAGATGGAGATAATGGTGGTGACTGTAACGGGTGATCACCGTAGGGACTGTTGAGACCCGATAAACTAGGACCTGAAGTGGATTGCGGTGCAGCGGTTCCAGCGGGCAGATTACCCTCCCCATGATCGCTCGTCGCAGGAGTTAGATGTGAGGGAGTGTTGATTTGAGCCCCCGGATAACCAGTTGAAGACGGTGCAGCAGGGGGTGAGGCTGTAAGAGCAGGGGGATAAGGGGACATGTCCGGCCAAAGCCTGGATGGCTGGAGAGGATTGTAAGCAGATTGCTCTTTCGTGGTCTCGGGCTTGTTCAAGCTGGAAGGAACTGGCACCTTAAGCGCCTGGGCCAGCGCCACAGTCATAGCAGAGGCGGTGGGGAAACGCGCTTCCGGGTCTTTGGCGATGCTCTGTAGCACAATGGCAGAGAGCTCAGGAGAAATATTGGGGTTGATGAGGCTGGGTGGGGTGGGCAACTCCTGGAGATGCTGCATCATGATAGCGATTTGGTTAGTGCCGCGAAAAGGCGTGATGCCAGTCAGTATTTCGTACAGGATGATACCGAGCGAATAAAGGTCGGAACGTTCACCGGCTGGAAGGCCTTTCGCTTGCTCTGGTGAGATATAGAGAGGTGTGCCAATGCCGGCGCGGGTAAGAGTTGAAGCGCCTCCTCCCTGCCATTTGGCGATTCCGAAGTCGGTCAGGATTGGCTCGCCCATGGACTTGCCCGTTGTAGTGTGCCTGTTCAGCAGGATATTCGCGGGTTTGATGTCGCGGTGGATCATGCCTTTCTGATGAGCATAATCTAAGGCGAGACTAATCGCGCTAAAGAGAAAAACGATGTCGGCAGCCGGGGGGAAGAGACCCTTGCGAGAGGTGTTACGAATGTAGTCTGCCAGGGTACCACCTTCGACGTAGTCCATTACCATGTACGCTGCGATGCTTGATCCCTGTGTGTTAGTGAGCTGGAAATCGTGAATCTGCACAATGTTGGGGTGATGGAGAGACGCGATAAACTGAGCTTCGCGCGTGAAGAGCATGACAAAATCAGGATTGTCCTGTAGATTCGCGTGAAGGAACTTTATCGCCACATAACGTCGCAGTTGGGTATCACGAGCCTTCCAGACTTCACCCATGCCCCCTTGTCCCAAGCGCTCTAGAAGTTCATATTTTCCTAGCCGTTCTTGCTCCTTACTCATGGTTAGTCCTCTCAGATTGAACCTCTTCAAATGCTCTGTGGTAGGTTGGGTGTAATGGTCAATGTCGCAAGACGTTGTATGTCATAGTGCACTTGTACTATACCGGGTATTACCTGGTTGGTCGTTGGATTAAGCTTGCCAATATAGGCGTTGGTGGTAAACGATACCAGGCTATCGAGCAATGTAAGTGTTGCGGGTTGCGACAATTGAACCGCATCCATGTTGACAAGCTGGCGTGCGAGGATGCGCACCTGCGTTAACCATTGCTTCGCGTTACTCAGCGCATTAATGATCCTGGTGGCAAGTTCACGCATCTGCGGTGTAGCATCGGGTGCGTGAACTACGCCATTCAGATGAAGCTGGACGTGGTCGATATAGCCGGGAGGATTATTTGCCACGTCCAGCTTTAGTTGCTGTACTTTGTCTACTGAAAGCAGCGCGACTCTGGAAGCAACGGGGTCGGCAGTGACTACACCGCCTGGCACATCTAGATGTACATTTGGTGATCCATCCAGGTAATCCAGCATGCTCACGAAGAGGCTATGTATGATAGTTATGTCTGAGACTTGGGTATGGTAATCGTCTCGTGCGCTGATGGCGCTTTCCATGAGTCCTTCTGTATTTCTAAAGAGCCAGGCGTCCAGGCCTCCCGGTAGTCCCAGGACAGCCACCCTTGTTTCTTTGTAGAAAAGGTGGCGTATATGATCGAGGGCGCTTAACTGAGAGCTGCCATAAGGTGTTTGAGGAATCTCTGCATAGTAGCGCCAGGCACTGTGGTTTGCGGCTGGACCACGTGGCGTTCCATTCGTATGCTCTTCGGTAATCAGCAGGCGACTTGATATCGAGAACAAGTTGTCGTGCTGCGGAGTTCCATTATAAAAGAAACTGATGCCTCCGTTAATGACGTTTAATTTCCCGAGCAGCAGGGGCAGCGTAAATTGTGGTGGAGGTTCTAGTGCGGGCTGTTCTACATGTGGGTGCCTGTCCGCCAACAACCAGGCATAATAACTGTTGCCGGGCTGAGGATTAGGGATATTATGCAGTTCAATTTGCAGTTGATCGGCGATGCCTTGAGCACTGGTAGGATTTAACTGCCCACTACTCAAGAAGAAAGCCTGGCCGCCTGAGACTGCGGCTGCCTGCTGATTCTGCTTAAAAAACGCGAGATATACGCCCAGGCTCGAACCGAGCAACACAAGAATAACCAGAGCAACCAGGGCGGTATACAGACCTTTCCATCGTCTCCCTGGTGGAGGAGGTGAGGGAGGCGCAGGCGGGGTTGAGGATGGGGGAGTAACTGCTGGAGTCAGGGCAGCCGGCCTGTTTATTGCAGCATTTTCGGCGGAGGAGGGGGTGCCTTGTGGAGATCCTACCGGCGCTGGTCCGCCAGCTGCGGACACAGAGTGCTGTTGCCAGGAAGTTGGTGTGGCATGTTGAGGCGTTGAGTTGACAGGAGTGACGCTGTGGGTAGGGGGGATGCCACTGGGAAGTGGTGACGCAGAGGGGGAAGACGTTGCAAAAGATGGCGTAGAAGATGGTGTCATGCCTGCACCAACATGAGAAGGAGGTGAGCTGAGATAGGTGGGCATATTCTGTATATCCGGGGGATAGGCAGGCTGGCCCAGACTCTCAGGGACCGGGACGTTGAGTGCCTCGGCAATAGCAGCCGTCATGGTGGCGGCACTGGCGAAACGCGCGTTTGGGTCTTTCGCCAGAGCTGTCACGATGACCATGGTCAGCGCTGGCGGGATGTTCGGATTAAGAAGGACGGGAGAAGTTGGTGTGGCATTGAGGTGCTGTGAGAGGACAGCAATCGGTGTGTCACCCCGGAAAGGCGGCGCGCCCGTCACCATTTCATAGAGAATGACGCCAAGTGAATATAAGTCGCTGCGCTCGTTACCAGGATAGCCCCTGGCCTGCTCAGGCGAGGTATAGATGGGCGTACCAAGCTGATTAGATGTTAGGATGCCGGCGGATGCTCCTAGTAGTTTGGCAAGGCCAAAGTCGGTGAGAATGGGTTCACCCATGGGATTACGCGTTCTATCGTGCATGTCCAGTAAGATATTCGCAGGTTTGATATCGCGGTGAATCACACCTTTCTGGTGGGCGTAGTCAATGGCAAGGCTGATAGACGTATAGAGGTTGACGATCTCGACCGGGGATGGAATTTTACCCCTGGCAGAGGTGCTGGCAATGTAGTCAGCCAATGTCTGCCCGTCAATGTAGGCCATGACCATGTAGGCAATTGGGCTGTCTGACTCAGGGAGACGGGACACCTGGAAATCATGAATCTGCACGATGTTTGGGTGGTGAAGGGAAGCAATGAGTTGTGCTTCATGCTCGAAACGAGTTATGAAGTTAGGATCCTCAAGCAGTCTCGTATGGAGCAGCTTGATAGCTACATAGCGTTGCAATTGCGTATCGAGCGCCTTCCAGACCTCGGCCATGCCACCTTGCCCCAGGCGTTCTTGTAGTTCATATTTACCTAGACGTCTAAGCGATTCTGTGCTCATTGTCGTCTCCTCTTCTTTGCACATACTCAAGTATCTACTTGTAGGGACCTACTATGGAGCCCGGCATGCTGTCACTTAATGGCGCAGGGATTGCTCGCCGTACACGCTCTAATGTCAAATGTTGCCAGGCGCTGGATGTTATAGTGAATCTGTACGACGCCATCTGTTACCTGATCGGTATTTGGGTCGACCTGGCCGACAAATGTGGTGTTCGCCAGTGTTGCCACGGAGTTAAGCAGGGTGCGGCCGTCGTTCCCAAACAACTGGGCATCATTCATGTGATAGAGTTGCAGGACCTCGGTACGTATGGCCTGTAACCAGAGGTTCACTCGATCAAGCGCCTGATTGATCTGAATAGCAAGCGCTCTCTGTTGTGCACTGCTTTGGGGAATCTGGGTTAACTCACGGAGGTGCTTGCCAATATGATACACATAGCCAGGTGGATTTTGAGTCTGCGGATCAAACGTCAGCAAACCAACTTTCGCAATAGTTGCATTGGCGAGCAAGTCCTGGCCTGGTAGGTCTTTTTGGATATAGTATGTGCCGTCGAGGTAGTCCATGATACGTGTGAGTTGGCGGCGTATGAAAGCTGAACTTCCCGCGTCGTTATATTTCCAGGAGCCCCTGGCACTGCCGGCCCATTCCAGAATCTTTTGCGTATTCCTATAAAGCCAGATATCTAACCCCCCGGTTAATCCTGCCGCTTTGACTTTGGGATCGTCAGCAAGCAGGTGGCGAGTATGATCATACAGGCTATAGTGGTTCACCGTATCTGCGGGATTGGGTATCTGAGAGAACTCGGCATAGTAGCGCCATGTGCTAGAGTCAAGGGAAGGATTACTGGGTGGCACGGCTGCGTCTTCTTCGGTAAGAAGAAAGCGACTATTGGTCGCGAGCAAGTCAGAGTGCAGTGCATTACCTGGATAAGATAGGTCTGCTATGCCATGGTTGACGGTTAATGGTCCGAGGAAGATTGGCTTCCAATCCATGTGTATATCGTTCAGTAACCAGGCGTAATAACTTTTGCCCGACTGGGGAGGGGGAATATTATCCAGGTTGATTTGTAACAGGTCGGTGATGCCTTGTGTGCTGTCTGGACTCAAAAGTCCGCTACTACTAAAGTAAGCGTGTCCTACTATCACGCGTGCTGTGGCAGGAGTGCCTTTCGAGAAGAAAGCAAAGTAGGCACTCAGGCTTGAACCAATCACTACTAGAATCAACAGAGCAGCCAGGACGAAAAACAGACCTCGTCTCCCGGGTTTCCCTGGTGAAGTGGGAGGCTGAACGGAGATGCCAGCAGGGAGATTTTGCGCCGGGTTTGTGGATGAAAGTGGCATAGGGGTGATTGGCCCGCCAGGCTGAACCGTCGGGTAGGGTTGCGCTGATCCGACTACAGGTATATTTGTGGCTGGTCGTTCAGGGGACGAAGCTTCAACAGCGCCATAAAAGGGTGTGCTGTTGTAATAGGGAGTACCCCCTCCGCCACTTCCGGGTATCGCCAATGGTGAAGGAGGTATGGGGAGCGAAGAGCCACTTATGCCAGCTGTTGAAGGCGTGGGGGGCAGTGGAGTCATTCCTATTGGTGGAGTAGACTGCCTTGTGCTAAGGACGGTCGGCAAATTCATAGAATCATCCAGGTAAGCAGGCTGACCCACGTTCTCAGAGATGGGCATCATGGCTGCCTCTTTCTCGCCTTGTCTGCAAGCATCCGCGAGAGCCGCGACAAAAGAGGAGGCGGTAGGGAAACGTGCCGATGGGTCTTTAGCAATACTGCGCATGATGACCATCGTTAGAGCAGGAGGCAAGTTTGGATTAATCAACGCAGGTGAAGCAGGTATGATATTAACGTGCTGCATCATGATCGTGGCAGGGTTACTCCCAATGAAAGGCAGTGTCCCTGTGCAGATTTCGTAGAGCATGATGCCGAGGGAGTAAATGTCGCTGCGCTCGGTGACGAAAGAGCCCATGACCTGTTCCGGTGAGATATAGAGTGGTGCATCATTTTGCCAGCCACTTGTGCTACCGGCGGTAACCCCCAGGAGTCTAGCTATGGCGAAATCGGTGACAATAGGTTCACCCATGGCGTTTAGCGAGATGTTGCGGTTATTGAGTAAGATGTTCGCTGGCTTGAGGTTACCATGTACTACTCCATGCTGGTGAGCATAGTCAACAGCCATACCGATAGAGCTAAAGAGGTGAAGAATATCGCCGCTGGGGAGAAACTTCCTGGCGCGAGAAGTATTTCGAATGTAGCTCGCAAGGTTTCCACCCTCCACGTAATCCATCGCCATGTAGGCAGTAATGCTCCCGGCTGCAGGGAGTTGGGAGATTGCGTAGTCGTAATACTGCACAATGTTGGGGTGGCGTAAGGACGCTATAATTTGCGCTTCATGCTGGAAACGTGTCACAAAAGCGGGATCAGCCTGTAGATTAGCATGGAGAAATTTGATGGCGACATAGCGGTGCAATTGGGTATCGAAGGCTTTCCAGACCTCAGATATGCCACCCTGTCCCAATTGTTCCCGCAATTCAAATCTATCAATAGGACCTGGGTTTGTGCTCATAGTAACCCTGCCTTTCCGCACTCTTCGTGCAGCGATGAATAAGCAGTTGTCTTCAACGCAAGTTTACACTACTTGCAAATTGTGAAATAGAAAATAACTGTTCCAATTATTGTTGATAGCGTTGAAATTGTCAATGTATAAGGTCACCACGAGGATGAGGTGTACATCGCTATCAAAACGATAAGCTTCTCACATTTTCGGCTATGGATTTCTAAAGAGATCACCCCTGCTGAATAGTAAGGAACCAACCTGTGTACTTGACAAATCTCGTCTATACATGTATTATGCATATAGATGCCATCGTAATGTGTTACCGAAATGCATTTAGATGCATTTTTCAGGGAATCAGGACGACGATTCGTCCCAGAGTATGGGAGGTGAGAAGCTGGAGAGGTTGGATGGCTGATCTAACAGGTATCCTTTTTAGTTTCCCCATCTAGGAGGGAGTAAACCAGGTGAGTCATGATGTTCATAATTTGGCACCTCTCCCGTCTTTAGGGACTCAGGCTAGTCTTTCTCGTACAATAACCGAGGACGATATCCGGCTATTTGCAATGGTTAGCGGAGATCATAACCCCATCCACCTGGATGCCGAATATGCCGAGCGATCGCTCTTTGGGAAGCGCATTGCCCACGGCTTCCTGGTAGGATCATTGATCTCTGCGGTCCTGGGCAATGATCTTCCTGGGCCTGGTTCCATTTATTTGGGCCAGACGCTGAGGTTTCTCGCCCCCATCCATATCGGCGATACCGTTACCGTCACTGTCAAAGTGATTGGATTGCGTGAGGATAAGCGTATCGTCACGCTCCATACCATTTGCACCAACCAGCTTGGGACGGTGGTTTTGAGCGGAGAAGCCACGGTCAAGTATATGCGTGAGGCTGATGCAGCGTAAAGAACCATCAGCCGAATTTAGATGCACTTACCTGGCTCCTTTTCTGACACCCAGTCGAAATCCATCCCAGGTTTTCAGAAACGTGCTGCGTTGCTGTGATAATCGCTAACGGTATTGCTCTCTGTTCGGGTAGAAGCGGTAAGCGGGTACTGATAGGCTCATCGCCGCCACAATGTCGCCGGTATGATCCCGAATGGGGGCGGCGACACAGCAGAGTTCCAAGACAGCCTATTCCTGGTCATAAGCATAGCCCTGTGTTCGCACCTGCTCTAGCTCTACCAGGAACTTCTCCGCATCAGTGATCGTGTTTGCTGTCAGTGCAGGCATTCCCTGGTTCTCAAGAATATGAAGCACCTTTTCCCGTGGAAGGTGAGACAGAATACATTTACCGACGCCACTACAATGGGCTGGAAGTCTAACCCCTATGCCCGTCACGGAAACGAGCACTGCACGTGTCCCTTGCAGCTTATCAATGTAGATGATCTGACCAGACTCAAGTGCAGCGAGGTGAACGGTTTCTCCGAACCTGGCTACCAGTCTCTCCATCACAGCGCGAGCCTCAGTACGAAACTCTGTCGTCGCCAGGAGCATCGGGAGGAAAGGTAAATGACCATCTCTCAGAACGAATCGACCGCGGGGACCATCACTAGCAGTGCACGGCCGATGACAGGTGCCGAGTATTTAGAGAGCCTGCGCGATGGCCGCGAGGTCTACATTTACGGTGAGCGTGTGAAAGATATCACCACCCACCCGGCTTTCCGCAATAGCGCACGCATGGTTGCCCGTCTGTATGACGCCCTGCATGATCCCGCAAAAAAGGACGTGCTTACGACCGAGACGGATACTGGCAATGGGGGCTTCACGCACAAGTTCTTTCGCACGCCAAAAAGTGCCGAGGATCTGGTCGGGGCCCGTGATGCCATTGCTGAGTGGGCACGCATGACTTACGGCTGGATGGGACGCGCCCCCGATTACAAGGGCAGCTTTCTCGCCACCCTGGATGCCAACGCCGAGTTTTATGCCCCTTATCAGGCGAATTCTCGTCGCTGGTACAGGGAAGCTCAGGAGAAAGTGCTCTACTTCAACCATGCCATCGTCAATCCACCGGTTGATCGCAACCTTCCCCCCGATCAGGTGGGTGACGTGTATATGCACGTCGAAAAAGAAACAGACGCGGGCATTATAGCCAGTGGAGCCAAGGTGGTGGCGACCGGGTCAGCCTTAACCCACTACAATTTCATCGCCCACTATGGTTTGCCGATTAAGAAGAAGGAGTTTGCCATCATTTGTGCCGTCCCCATGGATGCGCCTGGTGTGAAGCTGATCTCCCGTGCGTCCTATGAGATGACCTCAGCAGTCATGGGCAGCCCTTTTGATTACCCGCTCTCCAGCCGCCTGGATGAGAATGACGCCATCTTCGTTTTTGACAAGGTACTCATTCCGTGGGAAAACATCTTCGTCTATGGGAATCTGGACAAGGTCAACGCCTTCTTTCCGATGTCTGGGTTCATCCCCCGCTTTACCTTCCACGGCTGTGTGCGCCTCGCGGTGAAGCTGGACTTTATCGCCGGGCTTTTCCTCAAGGCGGTGGAGGCGACAGGAGCGAAGGATTTCCGCGGTGTGCAGGTACGCGTCGGCGAGGTGCTGGCATGGCGCAACCTGTTCTGGGCCATTACCGATGCTATGGCACGCACACCCATACCCTGGGAGAATGGGGCCGTCCTGCCGAATCTCGAGTACGGCATGTCCTACCGCGTGTTCGCCACGGTCGCCTACCCACGCATCAAGGAGATCATCGAAAACGATCTTGCCAGCGGATTGATCTACTTAAACTCCAACGCGGTGGATTTCAAATCGCCGGAGATTCGCCCTTATCTCGATAAGTACGTGCGTGGCTCCAACGGTTACACGGTAGTGGATCGGGTCAAGCTCCTGAAGTTGCTGTGGGATGCAATGGGGACAGAATTTGGCAGCAGGCACGAACTGTACGAACGCAACTACGCGGGCAACCACGAGGGTATTCGTCTCGAGGTCCTTGACGTAGCTACGGCCTTAGGTCAGGTCGATAAGTACAAGGGCTTTGCCGAGCAGTGTATGGCCGAGTACGATCTGGATGGCTGGACGGTACCCGACCTTATCAACCCGGACGATGTCAATATACACATGAAGAAGTTCAAGTAGGCTCTGCACGCTAGTTGTCGAAGCAACAGTCAAGAACAGGAGGAATTCCCACCATGCCAGAAATGAAGGAACCCTTATTCGAGGTAGCTCAGCTTGCTCACGTGGAGCTGCTCACTCCTAAACCCGATGATACCCTGTGGTTCTTCAAAGAGTTGCTTGGACTGGAGGAGTCGGGTCGGGAGGGACAGTCGGTCTATCTGCGAGCTTATGAAGACTTTTATCATCACACCCTGAAAGTAACTGAGTCTGCGCAGGCCGGAATGGGGCATGTGGCCTGGCGGACCACCTCTCCCCAGGCACTGGAGCGGCGGGCCAAAGCCATCGAGGCCACTGGACTGGGCAAGGGCTGGATTGAGGGCGACCTGGGCCATGGCCGGGCCTACCAGTTCACTACTCCTGATGGACACAAGATGGAGCTCTTGTGGGACGTAGACTACTACCAGGCGCCACCAGAGAAGC
>Ga0209647_1000649_pt1 | contig 31782 bp, 24 predicted proteins | sample GraSoi_2013_60cm_FD_185827 | JGI IMG/M metagenome (GOLD analysis project Ga0209647, IMG submission 185827) | Grasslands soil microbial communities from the Angelo Coastal Reserve, California, USA - Sample 9_17_2013_60cm (SPAdes) (version 2) | ecosystem: Environmental > Terrestrial > Soil >... | reverse complement strand
CGACTGCCCCCGGACCCGGCCTGAAGTTCGGATAAGGTGCGTAGGAACTTTGGGTCCACTCCCATACGTCTCCGTACATCTGCGCGAGCTTCCCATTGGTACTGGCAGCGTTCAGTGGAGCAGGGTGGTACAGACCGTCATCAACGAAATTCCCTGCTACAGGAACATCTTGCGCTGCTACCTCCCACTCGGCTTCTGTCGGGAGGCGTGCATCCGCCCAGCGCGCATAGGCATCGGCTTCGAAGTAGCTGACATGACAGACAGGTTCAGTTTTGTCTACCTCGCGCAACCCGGAAAGAGTCATCATCCACCAACGACCATCGCGCTTTTCCCAATAGAGGGGAGCCTTCCACTCTTCCGCACGCACGGTGGCCCAACCTTCTGAGAGCCATAGGATGGGGTTCTCATAGCCTCCATCCTCCATGAACTCCAGGTATTCACCGTTCGTGACCAGGCGTGAGGCCAGTTGGAACGGCTGCACGAACTGCCGGTGCCGGGGTCCCTCATTGTCAAAGGCAAACCCATCACCCTCGTGTCCGATCCAGTAGATCCCCTCAGGAAAAGACACCCACTCCATAGGTGGGACGCTCGAAACACCCGCGGGTTCTTGTGCTCGATAGGTCGGGTAGAGCGGATTACAGGAGAGCATATGCTTGATGTCGGTGACGATCAGTTCCTGATGTTGCTGTTCATGATGCAGGCCAAGCGTAATGATGGGCGCGAACTCTGCCAGCCGCCTCTCATCAAGCTTTTCCAGCAGCTCAAGGACGTGCTCATCGACATACCTCCGGTAGGCATACGTCTCCTTGACGGTCGGCCGGGAGATCAGCCCTCGTTTAGGTCGGCAGTGCCGTTCTCCCAGCGTGTTGTAGTACGAGTTAAAGAGGTACGCATACTGTGGATGAAGCGACTGGTAATCAGGAACTGCCGGAAAGAGCAGGAAGGTCTCGAAAAACCAACTGACGTGGGCGAGATGCCATTTGGTCGGGCTGACATCTGGCATGGACTGAATAACATAATCTTCGGTTACCAGCGGTTCGCACAAATGCTCAGTAAAGCGGCGAACGCTCTGGTACTGCTCTACGAAATACGCACTAGATGCCGCCTGCATATTGAGCGGACTTTCTTGGATGGACTTTGCCACGGTCGTTTCTCTTTCTGCCGGCCTGGCCGGTTGCATAGCATTGTCGAGGCAACGCCATGTACTACTTACTCTGACTAGTTCAACGCCATTTCGTTACAAGTCGACGCCCTACAGATACATAAACACATACGGTTCCTACACCCACTCTACCATAGATTTTAGCATCTCTCTTCAGGATACCATCTAAGAATACGTTCAACTGAAAAGGAAAGATCAACGCACATGCTGTCAATGTTGAGTTCTTTCTGTTTCCGGGTGACACCTCGTATACTATGTGTATGGGGAGACAACGCTGAGGAAGGGCTGCAAGACCCGATTGACTCCATGCCTCTGGCATCATAAAGTATCAGCACACCGTTCTTCGGTATTCGACTTTAAAACAATGGGAGAAGAGATATGAAAGTTTCATTCTGGTTTGTCGTCATCGCCTCTCTTTTTGTCACCTGTCTTCTGACAGCCAACATCATTGCCGTAAAACTCATCGTCCTGGTCGGGTTCTTGGTGCCCGCTGGCATTATTATCTTCCCGCTGAGCTATCTGTTCGGGGATGTCCTGACCGAGGTCTACGGCTATGGGGCAGCCAGGCGGGTCATCTGGCTGGGTTTCGCCTGTAACTTGCTTGCCGTCATTGCAATTTCTCTCGCCGGGCTTGCCCCTGCCGCGCCTTTCTGGAAGAGCCAGGCAGCTTATGAAACGATCCTTGGCTTCACTCCTCGTTTGCTGCTGGCCTCATTTATCGCCTACCTGGTTGGTGAGTTTACCAACTCTTTTGTCCTCGCTAAGATGAAAATCGCCACTAAAGGACGCTGGTTATGGACACGCACTATTGGCTCAACCCTGATAGGTGAGGGGCTTGACACCCTGATCTTCATCAGCATCGCTTTCTGGGGAATTATCCCGGCGAACTTGATGCTTCAAGCCATCCTCACCCAATGGATCTTCAAAGTCGTGTATGAAGTCGTTGCCACTCCTTTCACCTATTTCGTCGTAGGGTTCCTCAAACACAAGGAAAACCTTGATACGTACGACGATCGTACAAACTTCAGCCCAATCTTCTTTCGACAAGCGTTATCCAAACGCTAGGGCGAAGGACATTTACAGGTTTGCTGGAAGGTGGCGTCGATACTCTGGGCGTGGCCCCAAATAGTCAGGCACATTATGTTCGGCAAAGATGATCGTCTTGATATTACCACGTACCGTGAAATCGGCGACCACACGCATCCAGCGCGGGGAGAGCAGTGCAACCAGGTCATTCAGGATCGTATTGGCTGCCGACTCATGGCTGATCTGCCGGTTGCGAAACGCGTTAATGTAAAGTTTTAAACTTTTCAGTTCCACCACCTGCTGGTCAGGTACATAGTCAATGATAATGGTGGCAAAATCGGGAAAGCCCGATCTCGGACAGAGGCAGGTGAACTCAGGGATCTCCAGGTGGATTACATAATCTCCCTCTGGATGAGAGTTCGGCCATGCCTCAAGTTGGCTAGCCTCGATTTCCTCGATACCATACCTGCCAGGTGTGCGTGTCTGTTTCTCCATCGTCTATCTTCTCCAAAAACATGAAGGGGTACTTTCAAAAAGAATGGCCCTGCTGTATCTTGGGTATGTTTGCGTCCCCAAGAAGCGGGTTCTTTCCTATTTTACCTCTCATTGGAAAGCATTTGCCTGGAAAAGCGTTTTATTTTTTGATGATCGGGCTACTCCCTGGGGTGAGCATCGAGATGCTTCATGCTGACTGGCTACCCAACATAGTGGTTGGCTTGTTTTCTCCACTGGAGGAAGTATCTACACAATGTGCCTGGCGCAGCGTAAAATAAAAACAACTGCCCTGTCCAGGTATTCCTGCGCTCTCTACCCAGATACGCCCATCCAGCGCTTCTACAAGCTGTTTGCTAATGTAGAGACCCAGGCCGGTTCCCCGCACCTTGCCAGAAAGATCACGCTGAAGGCGTACAAATTGACCAAATAACAGGGGAATATCAGCGGAGGGTATACCAGGACCCGCATCTTGCACACTAATACACACCCGGGGTGAAGTATGTGTCTCCTCACCAGCCACTTCGTATCTGGCAGCCTTGAGAAAAATCGGCGTATCGTTCGGGGTATATTTAAAAGCATTGGAAAGGAGGTTACGGAGAATCTGCCGCACATACTGAGCATTGGCCCACACCATCAGATCTTTAGCAATATCCAGGTGGATTCGGTGCTCTTGTAACCTCCTGGAATCGGTATGCTCGATAACTTCGCTCACCACTGCAGCAACTGAAAGTTCCTCCAAGGTGAGATTCCCCCGCTGCATTTCAACTTGTAAGGTATCCAGCACATTATTGACGAGCAGTTGCAATTCTTCGCAGCAATATAATGCATTCTTAAGAAAAGTCGCCCGCTCTGCCGCGTCAAAATGCTGATCATGTTCTAGCATTAACTCGATGTAGCCAGAGACCGCCGTAAGCGGCGTGCGTAATTCATGGTTCACATTCTGGAGAAAGCGATCTTTGATCTGATTCAACTCCTGCTGCTGTTCGTAGGCTCGCGTAATTTGCAGCCGGGCAGCATTAGCCAGGTCCAAAGCATCGCGCTGAGAACTGATAACCAGGCCTATAATCAATAATGCCAACGTTCCCGCAATGAAGGCTATGCAGGTTAAAACTGGTAAAAATACAGTATTCATCTTGATACTATAAAAAATCCACACCACGCCAACCATACTCACAAGGCAAATATATACTCCAGGTTTCCTGAACATCCAGGCCACAAGTACCATAGGAATAGCCAGAACACTTGGGTTGCGAGCCGCCGCCGCAGGCATCAGATATATCAGGAGAAAAATGACGACGCATAGCACTGCAATACTCAGGCGTATCATAAACGGTAAGGTGAGCAGAAAACGTGGCAAAGTTTTCAGGTGGCGCAAGTCTCTCCTCCCCCGGTTACATCAAATTAACGAGCATAAGCTAGCGCTAACCGTGCTTCTTGATTGGCAAGAAATACACCTCAACAATAGCTACACATACATTAATTAAAAGTTGTGCATCTTTTCATTGTTTCGCCTGAGTGTATCATACTTCCATCAAATTTGACAATACTTATATTGCATTGTATTTTATCAAATTCTTTATCTCCATAGACCATGTTTACAAATACCACAAAAGGGCACAGTTTAAAGTAATAAGCCGTGCCCTTTTGTGGTATTCAGATGGATAGAATAACTATGCTCTTATTGTTCAGACCCCTCGTAGATACCTATCACTGTACTCAGGAATTTCAAGGCATCTTCTTTTTTGCGCTGGAACGAGTTGCGGCCGATAATCGAACCAAACCCACCACCATCGCGAATAGCGCGAACCTCTGTAAAAAACGACTCATCAGCCGTAGTGGCTCCACCTGAGAAAATGACAATACGCCGACCATTAAATGCGCTCTGGACCACGTGCCGCACCCGATCAGCCAGCGTCGAGATGGGGACCTCGTATTTCTGGTACACTTTCTGTGCCTCTGCTAGCTCAATCTTCGCGCTGGGCAGCTTCACTTTGATAATATCTGCACCCAATTGAGCGGCAATCTGCGCAGCATACGACACGATATCTATAGCCGTTTCACCCTCTTTGCTCAAAGAACTACCCCGTGGATACGACCATACGACGACGGCCAGACCTGCCGCTTTCGCTTCTTCAGTTAGTTCGCGTAACTCCTGGTACATTGTCGTACGCTCTGCTGAGCCAGGATAAATTGTGAAACCAACTGCCACACAACCCAGGCGCAGGGCATCGCCCACACCAGAGGTTATCGCAGAAATAGGATCCTTTTCGTCATTCAACAGGTCATGGTTGTTGCACTTCAAGATAAGGGGAATATCACCACAATAGTCGGAAACACCAGCCTCTAGAAAACCCAGGGGGGCTGCATACGCATTACAGCCAGCTTCAATAGCTAACTGAAAATGGTAACGTGGATCATATCCTGCCGGATTTGGCGCAAAGCTGCGCGCTGGACCATGTTCAAAGCCCTGGTCTACCGGCAAAATAACCATTTTACCTGTGCCACCCAGGCGGCCATGATTAAGCATACGAGCCAGGTTCGTACGCACACCAGGATTTTCGCTGCCGTACCAGCTCAAAATTTCACGGATGCGATCATTCATAACTTTCAGTTCCTTTTCACCAACCTTTAAGTGATACCTGACCACACATAATATAGCCGCTTGTATTGTATCACTGCCACTTCAGACGTTGAAAACATACATTTGTTACGGGTTGAGCACCAGCTATCTCCCTGAAATCTTTTGTGAGTGCCAGGTAGCATCTGCATCTAAAGTGTATCACATTACCAGTTCTTTACCAGGTGAACCACTTTGCAATCTGGTGTTAACTCATAACGCACAAAATCTGGATTAATGTCTTCAAACATCGCCATATACTCGGCATCAGCGATAACATCCTTTGGACGCACAACTGACCAGACGCTCTTCACAACGTCTGGCGTTTGCAGTCGATAAACATAGCGCCGCACGATCTTCTGTTTCTGCGCCAGGTGTTCTATGCGGGCAAATGTCTCTTTCGCCTGTTCATCATGCAGGTAGGGATCAGCAAACTCGAACATACGTGGAGTCGCTGTTGAAGGGCGAATCTTGCTGACATATAAGAACACTACTGGTTTTCGTGCGGCGTTATGAATGGCAACACGCGCTATGGTTTCATTATGTTTATCGTCCTGGATAAGTATAGCTAAAATTGAGCCGGGCAGGCGATGCTCAACGTGTGTAATGCCAACAGGTGACAACCCGTGACGTTTATGGCGACCATAATTGAAATAGGCAATTGCCATACCTACCGCTGCCACTGAACCACCAAAAGCGGTTGCCAACGGCTTAGCTACCAGGTTGGTGGACCAGGCAACGACAACGAGCACCGTCGTTAATATACCTAGCCAGAAGTCAATCGTTTTCCAGAGATGGCCCTTTGACGAAGTATAATCCAAACTCTCAGGCTCACCAGCTGCATTCATCCCTGGCGAATGCAGCCCTGTCGTCTCTAAAGGGTCATCCAACAACGTTCGTGCTGTTCCACTTGTATTGGCAGATACGTCTGCATGAGTGCTGGCTAGATATTCAGCATTCCTATCGGCTTGCAAACGGGCAGCTTTGCGTTCCCGGTAGCGCACAATATCTATACCCAGGCATGTCAGTGAAAAAGCTCCTAATAACCCGAAAGCATACAAATTACCCAACAGATCAAGGCTGCCATTGGCTAATAAGAGAATAGCAATAGGAATACCAGTCGCCAGGGCTATTGAATAGTGCGGCGTACCTCGCAGCCTATTGCGCTGCAGAATAAAAGCTGGAAAGAAGCTCATACGCGAGAGAGCCATAAAAACATGATAGGAACCAATAATAGCCGTATTACTAGCAAAGACCAGCAGTGAGCTGGCGCTGATCGCCATCTCTGTCTGCAAGATGCGATTGCCCCAGTGCCCAGCTAATAGCGATACAAGTTGCGCAGAAAGCACCGGGTCTTTCGCTTCAGCAGGCAATAAAAGTGTCGTAAACATTGTCAATAATGGGCTGGTAACAGCCACGGTGATGACAACGAGCAGAAGCGCTATGCCCGCAACCTTCTTGCGGGGCGTCTTCATAACCGGAGAAAGTTGCGAAATACTCTCTAAACCCGAAAAAGCCAGGAATGAACCAGCAAAACCAGTCAGCAGTATGAGAGGTGAAAGCGTATGGTGCGCAAACATACGGGGAAAAAGCGAGAGGAATTCAGCAAAAGAAATATGCGTAAAAACGGTGAATAATACAGCCAGATCACTAACAAAGGCAACAGCCGCGCCTACCATGCTCACCTTCGCGCTTTCACTGATGCCTACCCAGTTGAGAATACCCAGTACGACCAATATACCTACGGTAATCCACAGAACAAATGGGCCAACGGCAGGCACCACTACGCTAAAGTAAAAAATGCCCGAAAGGCAACTGAGCGCGGCTGTCAAAAAGTAATCTACGAGAATGAACATCCCACCAAGCGCACCAACCCAATGGTTCATCGCTTTGGCTGCAACCGTTACCACACCCCCACCCTGGGGAAAGCGCTGCGTCACTTCTGCGTACTTCAACGTCAACAACACAAAGACCGATAGTGTCAAAAAGACGAAGAAGCCAGCCAGGCTACCAACATTGCCATAGAGAATGCCGGGCACATAGTAGACGGAGGTGCCAATATCAGCAAACACAACAGCCCAACACAGCAAAGGGCCTAGCCTGCCTTTAGCATGTTCAGCTTCTTGCCCCTGCGCCTTTCCGACTCCTTCTTGCGACAAAGGTTTATCAACCATGCAGCTTTCTATCTCTCTTTGTCTACAGGCACCAATAAATATGTATCGCTTACTGATTAAGTACACGTTCAATTCCCCATATTCGATACTCAATCACGTTTATTTTATCATGGATTTTGTAGCTATTCGGATCACTTCACCTAAATGAGCCATCGTAGGTGGCGATTTGAAAAGCGCATTAACATAGGTGCATTTCAACATATAACAGATTCTATTGCTTGAAAAGTAGCATTTTGACGATTTTCGATGTTACACGGGCAATAGAAAAACACAACCATTGTTACTTCAGACAGCTTGAAAACGTTTATATACCAGGGTGACTACAAATCAGCTTATTTTGTAGGAGAATCAAAAGATGCCGATGGGCAAAGCCATCCGTCGGCAAAAAAGTAGTCAATCTATTTATTGGAGGAATCGAGAACATGGGTGGTAGTAGCTTTGATATTATCATGCAAGAAGTGATCAATCAAAAACAATACTTGGACCAATTAGTCGAGGAAAACCAGAATTTACAGCGCCAACTGGCTGAGCTACGTGCAGGACAGGACGTTTTACTTGAAGTTTGTGGCCAGCAATTTACGCTTAATGGAGAAGCAGTTGTTGTCGCTCATTCTGAGAAAGTATCTCCAAAAGAGGACTTCTTTGCTTCCCAGGAGACAATCAATATCCCTCTCAGCGAGACATCTAGCAGCGCTATCCCAGATACAGAGTTACCAGCAGAACCAGCGCGCGACGATGCAGAGCAACAAACGGCCTCTCGCACCTCATTCCTTGAGGAATTGTTGGTCGACGAATTCACAGCCGCAGCGACTAGCCCCATGCATGCCTGGATAAATTCATCAGAAAAAAAGCTTCCCCCGATTGACGAAGATGAAAAAGCAGCGCTACGCCGTGAGCTGAGTGGCAGCTTCTTGTTAGAATAGTCCCCATCTTCTAACCTATCCTGCTCTCACCAACTTCTCTATCCTTGTGCTAACGTGGTAAACACGACTAACCTCAGCGAAGTTTGATGCTGGCTGGGAATCCAGTCACCGGCACATGTGATCAAGTTAAGGTAGGAACCACTTTCATCTCCAAAAATCCCCTGGATAGGTGCTTCCTTTGGTGCATATAGAGCAATACGTGTTACACGAAAATGCACTGTTTTCCCTGCTGTATCAATTATCATAACGTTGTCGCCAACATGCACATAACGAAGATCCCAGAATATAGCAGGGAAACCACCTGGACGATCAAGATGACCATCGATAACCGCGCTGCCTTTCTCCCCCGGATGTGGACCACTAGCATACCAGCCTACGTCATCCCATGGGCCTCGCATAGGTGTCCCCAGGTCGCCGTTGTCAAGAATATCAACCAGTTCAACGGCGGCATTTACACCTATTGAAGGTATGATTAAGCGTTTTGGATTCGCTACCACAGATTGCGTTGATGTCGTTACCACAGGACGCGGCGTTATCGGCGTGGTAGCAGGCTCAGACGCACTATGCTGCATAGCCTGAGCTGTCATAACAGGTCCACAACTACTAATAACTAAGACAAAACAGAAGGCCAGGCAGCCTAGCAATAACTTCACTACTCGCATATATAATCTCTTCTGTATGGTAGCATGGGCAGCTATGGCCAAACCATGGACTTTCCATCCCGCCATGCAAAAACTAACGTTACTTCTGAGATCGCGCATCTTCCTTGCTGCTCGTTAGAACCAGGCGACGCGAGATCAGAGTGGCACCGATCACTGCTGTGTATATTACGACTAAGAGCCAGCCAGTTGGGACTTTTGGCGTAGTGCCTGTTGCAGGTAAGGCATGCAGGATCGCTGCCCTATTGTGTATCCCTTGTAATACCTTAAATCTGAAAACTCGTCGTATACTGGCTGATCGATGGCGTAACATCTGACTGGGCCAGCATAATGAATGTCAAAGAATTTCCATTCTGCGGCATGAGGAAGGTAACTGTACTCGTCTGGTCCGTCGCGCCCCCTTGAACAATATAAGCCCCCGCCGTATCTGTCGGCGCATTCGTAACCCCACCACCTTGTAAACGCACAATACTTTGTGCATTAAAGTAATATGTATTTGAGGTAGGATTACTTAATTTCAGGCTCACTACAATGTAGCGCTTACCGCTATCTGCCTGTTTACCACCGGCACTCAAACTTGATGTGACCGTCGTCAATGTCCAGTTCATACTCGCATAGGTAAACGCCGTATTAGGTGTAATCGTCTTCAGAGTATATGCGCTCAGATCCGCCTTACCCGTCAAAGGAATAGTCATCTGTGTCTCATCCTGTCCACCCATTTGCAACGTCAGTTGATCTGTAGCGATGGTTGAAGGGAGCAGAAAATCTATCCAGTCATTTTGCGTAACAGCCTGGCTAAGGACACCGCTCTGCTGCTCGGCACTGGGTGTTACACTCGTCTTATCAGGTAAGACCAGGCGAAAAGCGTTATTATAATTTAGGTAGATGGTACTGGCTATCGGATTATGCTCCTTGATATTCAACCTTACCGTCACCTGGGAACTTGTAGAGGAATCTCCCGAGAAACTACCACTCGTCCCCTCTTGAACGCTTAAAATGGTGATCTCCGCACTCGCATACGTCACCTGCTGGTTAATATTTTTTGATGACACAGAAACCGTTGGAGTATTGCCACCTCCACCACCATTTGTGGTCGTATTAGTTGTAGTGGTATCTGTTGTCGCCGTACTGCTGGCCAGGCCCGCTACCCACCTGTAGCCTACGTAGCCCAGCCCACCACACGCGCCGACAATCAATAGGATGATGACGAGCACACCGCAGCCGATCTGCCCAAGCACACTTTTCGAGGAGTCCTTTTGAGGCTGTGCATAGTTCGGCGGCGACTGTGGCGGCGCATCATAGTTCGGCGGTGCTGGCGTGAAGCTTTGAGGCGACGCAGACTGGGGAGGGTAGTAGGAGAATTGCTGGACAGGCTGCGTATATAGGCTATCAGGCGGTGGCGGTGGAGCAGCCGAGCTAGCATCAGAACTTTGCGGGTACTGCTCACCACTTGACGCCATTGAGGTGGGAGCGCTAAAGCCAGCATCAGTGGTTGCACCACAATTTGAGCAGAAACGCTGCCCAGGGGGTACAGGGGTTCCACATCGAGGACAACCAGGTGAGTTTATCTGCGCCATAGCCTCTTTCCTTTCGTGCAAAGCTACAGAAAAAAAGACGAGCCCATTTCTTTGCTACAAATAATTGTAGCGTTAATAGCCCCAAAAATCTATTCAGCGCGCCCAAAACATCATATAGTACTGCCTCCCTCCCAGCATATCTCTACCTTTGTGGACAATTTGCCGGAAAACAGTCGTACGAGAAACATCTACCTACCCTTGCCGCACCTGTTGACTGCGCGTAAATCCACTTTTCTCATCCCCAATGATAGAGATTCCACCAATCAGCCTCAACACTACGAGAACTGAAAGTCGCGCGTGGCCTGATCTGCCCCACCCTGTGGCAATAAAATGAATGTAAAAGCGCTGCTATTTTGGGGTGCCAGGAAGGTTATTGTGCCGGTTTTACCCATTTCTCCTGTATCAAATGCGACAGGCAGCGTTGTATCTTTGGGGGAAGCAGTGACATCACCTGACTTCAACCGGGCATAGTCATAGGCCGAACCCGGGATCGCCTGCTGTGATAGGATATTATCCACTTTCAACGTGAGAATCATATAGACCATACCCTTGCTCGCCTGCTGCCCAGCAATACTCCATTGGGATGTAGCACTTACCAGCGTCCAGTCCAGGCCCAGGTAGGTTATCTGTCCATTCAGGCTCACCGTCTTAGGAGCATACTTGCCCACATTAGCATGGCCTGTCAAAGGAATTTCCAACTGCGCTTCATTAGTTGTGCCCAGGATCAATGTCAACTGGCTCACCTTTACATCCAAGGGAACAGCAAAGTCAAAGCTGCTCTCCTGCGTCGCACCCGGCGAAATACTCCCCTTTGCTTTTACATACGTTGGGGACACCAGATTTTTACCCGGCAATTTGAGATGTGCAATATTACTGTAATCCAGGTTCACCTGCGTTGCGGTTTTATTCTGTTCCTGAATATTCACGCGCACCATCCCAGTTGTCGCGCTGTTGGGATCATCAATAAAGCTTTGTGCTTGTTGTGTAGTCAGAATCGTGAGATCAACGCCAGCGTACGTCACTGCTGTATTCACTTGCGTCTTCGTTACAGATGGCTGCGTAGTGGGGCCGCTGCTAAAACCTGGCACATGCAAACCCATAAGCCCCACAGCAACATACCCAACCACACCCAGCAGCACCAGCACCAGCAGCCCTACCACCACCACACCAGCCCTTCCACGCTTTTTAACTGCTCGCGACGCTGCCGGAAAAGATGCATCTGCATTCCATCGCGTCTGGGCCTGTCCCATGGGCATATATGAACCTTGTGGCAGCGGTTGACCAAGGGGTGCTGTAGGAGGCTCAGGAGTAGCGCCACGATTATCTGCAGGCGCTGCCAGAACTAGCCCACAGTTGGCACAGAAGGGCTGTCCTACCGTTGTAGGCACACCACATCGTGGGCAAAATTTTGGTAGAGTCTGTACCATAGCTATTCGTTCTCCTTCGCCGTGGATCAATGTTTATGCGTATCATGTGTTCATTGTAGCACAGTTTAACTGGCCTGCTATGACCTGGCTCACATCCTAAAGAGATGTCAGTTGCCATCAAGTCTGGACTGGACCATGGGCCATCACAATCCAGCATACGCCGATGGCTTTGACACGCTCCCCCAAACGCTACAAGTCAATGTAGAGTGAACAGGCATAATATATATCTTCCTGCAATAGCTACTTCTCATGCTTTCTTTGTCCTTCGTGCAGAAAAGAGTAACCACCAGGAAACACAAAGACAAGGAAGTATGCGACTCGGCCACGTACTTCCTTTGGCACATATGAAAGGCAACCTGTAAAGGTTTATCAGGCAATGCTGGCGAGAACCCCAAAGAAATCCGCCATATTTGGCGTTCCCAGCCCACTTGGATAGTCCCAACCTGGCGTTGCTGGATAGTACAGGTTATTACCCCGTGTCACATCGTAAAATGGGCGCATACCATTATTCGAGCCTGCCTCCAGGTAGAACAGGCGTGGCGAATAAGCAAACTTGCCCTTTTGACGTATCATGCCTTCATTGACCAGAGTTGTACCTACCGCCCAGATTGGTGTCGCTGCGCTCGTTCCGCCCACAGCCCCCCATTGCCCATTGAAGTAGACTGCCAGGGCATATGCCACCGCTGATACATCTGGTATCTGCCGGTGACCATTCGAACTATAGCATTCACAACTATCAGGTTCACTTAATGTTGAGTAGCCAGGGCATAGAGAACATTATAGAAGTCCACCATGTTAGGTGTACCCAGTCCAGTGGGATAGTCCCAACCTTTAGCTGCCTTGTAGTACAGGTTATCGCCATCCGTGATATCGTAGTAAGGATGCTTGCCATTGCTGTTGTTGGCAATCACATAGAACAGACTCGGCCCATAGCCATAGACACCTGCCTGTTGGATCAAGCCCTCGTTCACCAGGGCCATACCGGCGGCCCAGATGGGGGTCGTCCCGCTTGTTCCATTAATGGTATACCACTTACCGCTGTAATAAAGCTGTAGGCCCAGGGCAATACCGGAAACGTCTGGCACTTGCCGCATACTACGTGAGTATTGGTTCTTCACACCCCCGCCGGTACCCCAGCCATTATTGCAACTCTTACGATTCGAGCCATCCGACCAGGCGAGCTCAACAGAGCGGCCACTGCTATCAGCACCCAGGATCGTACCACCAACCGAGACTACATAGGGATCGCTCGCCGGATACGATACGGAAAGACTATTATAGGTCCCATCAGCGAAAGCCGCACAGTCACCGCTATCGACAAAGACGGTCAAATGCTCCGTTTTTTCCAGGATCTCGAAACTTTGGTCCAGAGCTTTGATTTCGTCGTTGCTTAAAAATGCTTCAGCGCTACCAAGGCCAAAGCTAACAATATTACCGCCTGAATTCTTTGTGTTGTCATTAATAATTTGCTGGAGTTCATTATTGATCAGCGTCCAGGCATCTGCCAGCGTTTTAGCAGCATTTATATCCGTCTGGTAGACAACGATGTTACTGCCAGGAGCCAGGCCCGCGACCATTTCAATATCCAACGTTGCCTCCACCGAAGCCGTAGTGGGAGCTTTACCAACGGTCACAGTACCGATTTTCCCTTGAAATTTCACACAGCTCATATAGTTTTGAATATCACTACCATATACACCACCCAGTTCCACCAGGTTCACAGTGATACCTTTCCCATTCCAGCCACGCTTCCAAAGCTGATCATATCCGTAGGCACTCGCTATATCGCTTGGGGCAGCACCCTTGCTCACCTGGCAATTCGCAGTACTGACCTGCTGCTGGGCTGTCTCTGTCAGCAGCCTTTGCCCACCAAATTTGAAATCAGGCGGTGGACTATAACTATCCAGCCCCGTAATAGCAACAATGTTGTTGGCAATCACAGTTGGCAGTTTAGGAGGTGTGGCAGGCATATAAAAGGTGCGGCCATTCAACCGGTGTATGACAAAGGTGGTTTGGAATAGCGAGGCAAATGTCTGAGCTTTAGCGCTCACAGAGAGGTAGGTATGCAACTTATTGAGCTGTAACTTGGCATCAGTAACGCCAAAGAAATTTTTGATGCTCTGATACGTCTGATCGCTAATACCTATTTGATTCGCTATCGTCTGCAGATCGGTGTTTTGTCCTCCCTTGTCCGTATTATGCAGGCCCAGTTTATCAACCTCAGCTTGATTGATTTTAAAGGTAATGCCAACTTGCAGAACCGTATCTAAAGGTAAAGGTCCAACAACAGGCGAATTTGTTGCCGCAGAGGGCAACTTCAGATCATAGGTAGTAAACTGCAACACAGGAGTCACTTGAGCGGGCTGGTTGGTAGATTGCGTCGGTTGTTGTGAAGGAGTCGCGGTCGAGCCACTGCAGGCCGCGAACAGCAGGGATAGAATGAGGAGTCCAAACACACTTTCTGCCATACGATGGCGGTATGTGTGCAAGGCCCCGGTTTTTATGCACATGATCAAACCCTCCAATTATTAAAAGCATGAATACAGCCTGGCTTTCTACCTGAACCTTATCTTATTGCCGTCTTGAAAGCGTTACGAGAAGCGTTACAGCATTTTTTCTTTGCGATAACAGGCGCATATGATATAATGGAAGGCGAATTGGAAAAGAAATTCTACTTAAGGACAGCACATCATGCCAGAATTTAAGGTCGAAGCCCCATTTGAACCTACAGGCGATCAGCCAGTTGCCATTGCCCAACTGACCGAAGGTATTCAGAAAGGCCACAAGATGCAGACCCTGTTGGGCGTCACCGGCAGTGGCAAAACATATACCGTTGCAAAAATTGTTGAACAAGTGCAAAAGCCAACCCTGGTGCTTGCGCCGAATAAAACCCTGGCAGCCCAACTCTTTAGCGAGTACAAAGAGTTCTTCCCTAACAACGCCGTAGAATACTTTGTCTCCTACTACGACTACTATCAGCCAGAGGCCTATATCCCCCGTACAGATACGTATGTTGAAAAAGAGAGTATGTTGAACGAGGAGATCGAGAAACTCCGCCTCTCTGCCACGCGCAGTCTCTTCGAGAGGCGTGACGTTCTCATTGTCGCCTCTGTCTCCTGCATCTACGGCCTGGGCAGCCCCGAAGAATATGGTGAGGTGGTTCTCACCCTCAAGGTAGGCGAAGATCGCCGCCGCGACAAGATCTTGCGCCACCTGACGGAGATTCAATACGAGCGCAACGATGCTAATTTCATTCGCGGTCGCTTTCGTGTACGTGGCGATGTGCTGGAAATCTTCCCTGCCTACGAAGATGTCGCCGTACGTATCGAGTTCTTCGGTGACGAAATCGAGCGTATGACCGAGATTGACCCGCTTACGGGCGAAATCCTCGGCAAACGCCAGCGCCTGGACATCTATCCCGCCAAACACTGGGTCACCACGCAGCAGCGTCTGAACAAGTCTATTGAACTGATTGAGGCCGAACTTGAAGAGCGCCTCGCTCAGCTTGAGTCCGAGGGTAAACTCCTGGAGGCGGCCCGTTTGAAGCAGCGCACCAACTTTGACATCGAAATGTTGCGTGAGACAGGCTTCTGCTCTGGCGTCGAGAACTATTCACGCCACCTGGCCGGACGTGGCCCGGGTGAGCAACCCTGGACCCTGATGGACTACTTACCCGACGACTTCCTGCTGGTTGTAGATGAATCGCATGTTGCCCTACCCCAGGTACGTGGAATGTTCGCAGGTGATCGCTCGCGCAAGCAGGTCCTTGTCGATTACGGCTTTCGCCTGCCTTCCGCGCTAGATAACCGTCCATTAACCTTTACAGAGTTTGAGCAACAAATCGACCAGGCCCTCTTCGTCTCAGCGACTCCCGGGCCATATGAATACGAACACAGTGAGGCCATTGTCGAACAAGTCATTCGCCCAACGGGGTTACTTGACCCGCAGATCAGCGTCCGACCCACCAAAGGACAGATTGATGATCTACTCGCCGAGATTCGCCAGCGCGTAGCCAGGGGGCAGCGTGTCCTTGTTACGACCCTGACCAAGAAGATGGCCGAAGACCTGGCTGATTACATGCAAGAACTGAGCATCAAAGTTCATTATCTGCACTCAGAAATTGATACCATTGAACGCGTCGAAATTCTGCGCGATCTCCGCCTTGGAGTCTATGACGTGGTTGTGGGCATTAACCTCCTGCGTGAAGGTCTCGACTTACCAGAGGTATCGCTCGTTGCCATTCTCGATGCCGATAAAGAGGGCTTCTTGCGTTCAGAAGGCTCACTTATCCAGATCGTCGGCCGAGCGGCTCGTCATATCGATGGCAGCGTTATCATGTACGCCGACACCATCACCAAATCGATGCGACGCGCTATTGACGAAACAAATCGCCGCCGTACGTTGCAAACAACCTTTAATGAGCGCAACCATATTATCCCACGCGGCATCAAAAAAGAGATCAAGACACTCTCTGAACGTATCAAGGAGATGAGCGGCGTAGCGGCTGAAGCCGCCGATGGCAAGTCAGTGGCCATAGCCTTAGCTGGCATCCCCAAAGACGAAGCCTTACGCTTGATCAAGGACCTTGAGTCGCAGATGCGCGCCGCCGCCAAGCAGTTAGAGTTTGAAAAAGCAGCTCAACTGCGCGACCAGATCATCGAGGTACGCCGCTCCATGATCGAGTAAAGTGGAAAAAACACAACTGTAGGGACCCGATTATGCCAATTAACAAAATAATCCGGCCATCCGTAGGAGCCGATGTATCGCGCCCAGCGCCTCTTTGCATTAGCCACAAGGAGGCATAGCCGAACGTGGCGTAATGCATTTCAAGTCCCGATGTATCGGCCCTCGGTGGATGTTCCGATATCCGAAATATTTTGTTAAAGTTCATTATCGCGTCCCTACATTTAGCACACGAATTCCTTATTTGATATGAATTGCCCGTGTGGGTGCCCCGGCATCTCGCGGCTACCTGGGAACCGTAGACATCCTTGAAATGTCTGACTCCTCTTAATTTGTTATTGACGTAGAAAGGATACCTTGCATGCAGCATCACGATCATCATGATCCCTCCCATACAGACCATCACCAGCCCACGCAGAGCGAATATCTGAGTGGAGCACAGATTATACCCCGGCGTATCCATCCCAATATGACCGTGACAGAACTCATTGATCAGCAATTCCAGGCCTACAACGCGGCGCGTTTGAACGAAGCAGCCCGCCTCTACGCTGAAGAGATGCTCAATCCCGCCAAAGATGTCACGATAGGTCTCACTATGGCCGGTGCGCTCACTCCTGCTGGTCTGGGAGGATGCCTCATCACTTTGATGGAGAACGGCTTTGTCGATTTCATCATCAGTACCGGGGCCAATCTCTATCACGATATCCACTATGCCCTGGCAATGGCGCTCCACCGCGGCGATTTTCGCCTTGATGATATAAAGCTCCAAGAAGAGGGCGTCATCCGCATTTACGATATCCTCTTTGCTGATAAAGTCCTACTCGATACTGACGCTTTTGTGCGTGAGTGCCTGCAAAGTTTACCTAATCGACCAATCTCTACCTCAGAGTTACATCATCACCTTGGTACACAGTTACTTAAAGCAGGGGTAAATCCAGAGTATTCAGTACTGGCCCAGGCAGCGCGCTGGAATGTACCCATCTATACCTCGTCTCCAGGTGACTCGTCAATCGGCATGAATGTTGCTCGCAATGCCCTGGACGGCAGCCAGCTCACCCTGGATCCCCTGGCCGATGTCAATGAGACGACCGCCATTGTTCACCACGCGACCCGCAATGGTGTTATCATTCTTGGAGGAGGCAGCCCCAAAAACTTCTATTTACAGACGCAGCCACAATTATGGGAAGTACTGGGCATCCAAAAAGGCGGCCATGACTACTTTATACAGATCACCGCCGATGCTCCTCATTGGGGAGGTCTTTCGGGCGCAACGCCATCCGAAGCCGTTTCCTGGGGCAAAATCAAGCCGGATCAGTTAAATAGCGCTGTCGTCGTTTATAGTGACTCCACTATCGCCCTCCCCTTAATTACGGCTTATGCAGTAAGCAAAGCACAGCCACGACCTCGCCAGGAACTATTTATCAGGCGGGAGGCGTTGTTGCAAGAGCTAAAAGAGGCCTACGCCGCAGGCAAAGAAGTCAGACCATAAAACAATTTTCCATCTAACGCCCAGCTACTTGTCGATCTAATGAAAAGTAGCTGGCGATTAGATAGAATAGCGAATGGGCATTAGATACAATTCCGCCTGGTTATTAGATACAAACAAAACGCATATTTTCCTAATTAGCTTGACAACCTAATGTAAATATGTTGTATAATGGCCTTTGTGTGCAAAAAACACATAGCTACTTAGCAACACTTCAAAGTAGCGATTGTTGAACAAGAAGTAACAGGAGGTATGCCCAATGCTTGTGCACTTGATGTTAGAACTTTATGGATGTGACCGGGAATTGTTGAGCAACGAAGCTCTGGTACGGCGCGCGTTGGATGAGTATCCCGCTCGTGTAGGTATGGACAAGGTTAGCCCCGTACACTTGTACGAAATCGAAACGTCCAATCCCTTAGATGCTGGTCTTTCTGGCTTTGTCGTTATAGCTCAGAGTCATGTCAGCTTACACGCGTGGCCTGAATACGGCGAAGTGGATATCGACATCTGCTCCTGCAAAGAGTTTAGCCAGGAAGATGCCATTGCCTTTGCTAAAGAAATCTTCCAAACAGACGATATCGAGTCACATTTCGTAGTCCGTGGTAATCGCTCTTTGCGTCCAGAGAACCCCGATCCTGTGCGATACGAGGCAGCTATGGCTGATCGTAGAGCTAGATTGGTGGTGCGTTAAAGGCAAGAAACCACACTCTGCGCAAACATGCGTAGTACACCTTTCTCAAAGGTGACTGGCACTCCACTTGATAGAAGTTGGAGTGCCATTTTTCTCATTCTTTTGCCTATTGGCCTTTCCCCTACTCTTGTGCTTGACGCGTATTTCTCATGCGCGTATCATGCACACAGAAACTCAAGTAGGAACCCCTGAGCCAGGAGGATTACATTGGTATCAATTGCTTGACCTCTTTCGCGAGATTTGCCTCCGCACAACGATTGTTGGCATGGATGTCGTCGAACTTTGCCCCATGGAGGGACAGACGCGCGCGGATTTTCTAGCTGCCAGGCTTGTCTACAAGATGATTGGCTATCGCTTCTGCGACAAGAAGTAAGAAGCGCGCCCATTGAGGCGCGACAATCGTTGATACATATATAGTTCACAAGTAAAATAAAAAAGAAAGCTCATATACGGCCAAAATAAAAAAGTTTAGGACTAACAGAATGAATATTGAGAATCTCAAGCGCGAAAAGACCACTCGTCATAGCACGGCACCGTATCTTGCGCCCTGTCTCCTGCTGCTATTTTTTCTCCTCGGCCCTCTACTCGCAGCCTGTGATACTACAAGTAGCACACCGTCAAATAAGACGAACAATAATACAACGCTGCCATCCAATAATGGACCCATCACCTATAACGCTAATCCCACCAATGTACTTATTCGTACATTTTACGGTGGCGGCAACCTCGGCACATTGAACTATAGTCCTGTCCTCACTATTTACGGTGATGGTACCTTCATTCTCGGCCCGGGACTGCAAATGCGCACAGGCAAACTCGATGCAGATGCATTACAACAACTACTTCACACTCTGGTCGATAACGATGCTTTGCTTAATCTAAATCACCGGCAGTTTTATGATGTACCAGATCAAAATGCAACCATCCTGGAATTAATTCTCAATAACAAACATTATGAGTTTGTCTATGGATCATTTGGCGCTCTCCAGGAGAGCTCTCAGGATTTGAGCGATTATCACCACCTGGAGCAGGCACTTTCAGCCATCACAGAGGCTATCAAAGGACCTACTCACCCTTATACCAGCCAATCAATGACGCTCCTGGTTCGCCAGGATTTTAGTCCTGATCTCACGCAGAATATTCCTTTCTGGAAGTTGAGAGAATTCAGCCTCTACCAGCTTGCCGCCTACGAATGTGGGCTTACTCCGCCCGACCAAACTGGTCCTAACGCAGATACAGGCTGCCTGACATTCACAAAGCCACGTTATGCCTACCTCCCAACTGCACAACAACTGCAAACTATTAAGGCATTCCTTAATGGCGCCCGGGAGGGTGAATTTTATGAACAAAATCTATACTATCATGTGACATTACGTCCACTGCTGCCCGATGAGCTCCCCCAAAAGATTGTAGCTATGCTTGGCAGCAAGGAACTGACCTACACCGGTGTAGCCCTCTATAGTGGTGCGGTGCCACAACCAACACCACTACCATAATAGCTTAGAGCGACTAAAGACCTTTATAGTGTAGTTGGCATCAATCCCGGCATATCTGGTCTGTCGGCTCCGGAACTAACGTCACGCAAATTCCATCTATCGGCGACTCCATGGCCTCCGATAAAGTGCCGCCGCTCGTATTCTCGCTCTGTCATACATAAGGTAGTCAATACAGTTAAGAACCACATCAACCACATCCAATGTAGTACGACATCTAGACTTATGTGATATACTATGAAAGACGTGCCCCCTTCAACTATGCCGGTGAGAATTTTAGCGCGTCAAACATACAGAGTTGGAGCGGAACAACCGACGGAGGTAATACCTACAGCTTACCGCTTCGTCCACCACTGAACAACGTAAACACCCCAAAAGGGCAACCCTGAAAGGTATCATGACCAGAGATTACAATAAGCAACGACGAGACGATGTGCGCCCGTCCTCTCGTAATCAATTCACCAACAGGCAAAGAGACGAGCAATCTCCACGTCCAGCTCGCCCTCGCCTGAACCGAGAAACCGTAGATCGCGCATGGGAAGCTGGCGCATCTACCCAACATGCAGACTATCGACCACGCCGTAGTAACACCTTCAACGGGCAAGCACCACGGGATAATCGGCGCTACAACCAATCATCAGAGCAATCTTCCGCCCCAAATGGTCGCAAACCCTTCGGCAACCGCACGGATAGTAATCGCCGTTTTGAGCGCACCACTCCTGACAATAACTCAAGCTTCCGCTCACGCTCTTTTAACTCTGATAGAGGCACGTTGGACGAGCAGCGCCATCACGAATACCGGCAACGTCCTGAAGATCGGTATAATAGTGGCAATCGTCCAGGTTCCCGTGACAGTGCTCAACCACCGGCATATGAGCGACGCTCCTCATACCGTGACAACGAGCAAAATCGGGGCTTCCAGCGGCGTGAACCTGACCGCCAACCTCGTGAGTTCGGACGGGGTAACCGGTCTCCGCGCAATTTCGGCGATGCGCCACGCGAGTTCGGACGGAATGGTCGCCCTCAACGCGGTTTCGAGCGTCGCTCCGACTATAAACCGCCAACCAGAGATGCTCAGAACCCTCGCTGGCAGAGCCGTCCAAATGTCCAGCGCGCTAATTCTTTCAGCCAGCAAGCGGAAGATAACGAGTTCGTGCCACAAAATGAACAGTTTGAAGGCGATTATGAGCGTTTTAGCGCCCTTGAACAGCAGAAGAAACGTCCTGAACGCCCCGCAGGGCGGCCTTACCCGGCTAAAAGAGTCCCTGAGCGCGTAAAGCCCCAACCTGAAGAGCAGCACGTCACCCGCCTGCCTGATGGTAGAGTACTCAAAGGACCTCGTCCAGTACAACGTAAAAATGCACAGTTCTGGACCGACGTTACGCAGGAAACGGAAAGCTTGCTTGAACCAGTTGTTGCCGCCACACCTCTTACTGAGGAAGCTACAGATCAAGAGGTCACAGTCGCGGGAGATGAGGCAGAAGTTTCCGATCCGGCTAATAGCGTCATAGAGCCGGAAAAGCCTAAAACTCCTCGCACATCACGAGGTCGTGCAGCCACTGCTACAGCACGTAAAAAGAAGACGGATACTGTTACCAAGCCCCGCTCTGCTGGCCCTAAACCATCAAAACGCGGCTTCAAGTGGCCAACGCCCTGAAGCATTATTCTTCGTACTTACACAAAGCATTCAATTTCAAAATTGAACGCTTTGTGTAAGTACCTGTTGAGACTGGCATATGCATATTAGAACTGTCTTAGGCAATATTGCTCCAGATCAACTGGGCATCACCTTAGGTCACGAACACCTGCTTATTGACCTGCGAGGCTTATGGGATAATCCACCCCCAGAGCGAGCGTACCTGATTGACCAGGAGCCTACGTTAGAAAACCTGGGCGTATTGTTACGCAACCCATATGACTCCAGACCCAATCTACTGATTGATAACCCAGACTTAAGTATTCAGGAACTGCTGCGTTATCGTGCTGTGGGTGGACAAGGCCTCATTGAGATGACAACTGTAGGCCTTAACCCACAACCCCAGGCCCTTTGCGCCATTGCTGAGCAAACCGGTGTCCATGTGATTGCAGGCTGTGGTTACTACCGCCAACCTTTATTAGATCCATCGCTCCATGACCGGAGCACAGAAGAAATCGCTGAAGATCTGCTGCGCTGGCTGAATGAAGGCATGCATGGCACAACAATACGCGCGGGCTTGATGGGTGAACTGGGCACAAGCTCTCCTATCTATCCCTTCGAGGAACGTCAGTTACGTGCCGCCGCTCGTGTACAGCAGCTTACAGGAGCCGGTATTAATGTTCATCCTCTTATCTGGGGGCATGAACACCTGCATATTCTAGATATTTTAGAGGAAGAAGGCGCTGACCTGACGCGTGTCGCCATCAGCCACTGCGATGAATTGATCGAGCCAGAGTGGCATGCTCGTATTGCTGAACGTGGCGCTGTTCTTTCTTTCGACACCTTTGGTTCAGAGACCTATTTTGATCGCAGTTTCGCCCAGGAACCGCGTGATACCGATCGTATTGAATGTCTCCTGCGTTTACTCGAAAAAGGGTATGCAGCGCAGCTGACGCTCGCGCACGATATTTGCACCCGTACCCAGTTCCATCACTATGGTGGCTGGGGATGGGATCACCTGCTCTGCAATATCGTTCCACGCCTGCGTCATGCAGGCGTATCACAGCAAGAATTGCATACCATTTTCATTGACACACCTAAACGCTTACTAACATTTCAGGGCAATTAGCATGCTTTATCCCAGCTATCTCAATTTATATGAAACAGGCGAATTGGCTGAACGTGCAGCGGCTGCGTGGGAAGTATTGCGCAGTTGTACGATCTGCAAAATTGTCGTTGTAACCGTATCGCTGGCAAAACTGGTGTCTGTCATTCTGGTACAGAGGCTATTGTCGCCTCCTGGAACGTTCACCGCCGTGAGGAGCCTCCCATCAGCGGGAGCAGGGGTGCGGGCACCATTTTCTTTGGTTACTGCCAGGCACGCTGCACCTACTGTCAAAACTTTTCATTGAGCCAGGGAGGGTTGGGCCATCGCGTTGGGCCAGAACGCCTGGCAGATATGATGCTCTACCTGCAAAAGAAACGTTGCCATAACCTGGACCTGGTGACGCCAACTCATTTTGTGCCCCAGATACTGGCAGCGCTGGTTGTTGCCTGTGGTAAGGGGCTGCAACTGCCTCTTGTTTACAATTGTGCAGGTTACGAAAACCTGGAGACACTGAAATTATTGGATGGTGTTGTCGACATGTATCTCCCTGATGCCAAGTACTCCGACAACAAGCATGCGTTACGCACCTCAAAGATGCCGCGTTATGTCGATCACAATCAGATCGCCTTACGTGAAATGCACCGGCAAGTTGGACCACTCCAACTCGATGAAGAGGGCATAGCACGCCGCGGCCTCCTCATTCGCCATCTTGTCATGCCTGAGGATATTTCGGGAACACGCGAAGTACTCCGTTGGATAGCTGAAGAATTAGGTCCAGATACACCCGTCAGCTTGATGGATCAATACTTCCCTGCCTGGAAGGCTGTAAATGATCCGGTCTTGAACCGTCGTCTCACATGGGATGAGTATAAAACCGCGCTGGACGCCCTGGAAGAATTTAAACTGGACGCGGGCTATGTCCAGGAAGACCTGATGGAGTTAGATACGACGTCTAGTGTTTAGGAAGTAGAAATCTCCGCCACGTTCTTAGGAGAGGCAACCCACCAGGCACATCTCCCAGCAATTCGGTAGAACATGCTATAATCTGACCAGATAGACTTAGGATAGACAATACAAACACTATCGGAACGAGAGAGACAACGTACGCTGAGTACAAACTGTTTCCCCTCTATGTACTTGCCTAAAAGTGGGAAGCACATACCGTAAAGGTCCAAGATGGAGAGAGTTATGAATGACACGGCCACTTTGAGCCACTTATTTGCCGGCATCCAACCCGACCTCGATCAGGTGGATATTACGTTTGAGGAACGAGCGACCTCGGGTCTCGAGATCCTCAACTCTGCGTCTATGCACGCACTCGGGTCACCCGGCAAACGTCTGAGAACCGCCTTGACATTACTGTCGGGCAATATGAAAACCTACCGCTTCGACAAGCTCTTACCTCTCAGCGTCGCCTTCGAAATGGTACACCTGGCGACGCTGATTCATGATGACATCGTAGACAATGCGAAGACACGACGTGGCAACCCAACCGTCAATGCGCTCTGGGGCGACAACATTGCCATTCTCCTCGGCGACTACTACTTCGCTAAGACAGCTGGATTGATCGCCGACATCAACGATAACCGCATCGACCATCTCTTTTCAGATACAGTCGCCACGGTCTGCGAAGGCACCATTTTAGAGATAATGACAGCAGGGCGCATCGATCTTACCCTCGAAACCTACTTTGAGAAGATCAGTCATAAGACCGCTTGTCTGATTGCTGCTTGTTGTAAAGGTGGAGCTATTGTCAGTCAGGCCTCAGATGAAGAAATTACTCTCCTGAACGAGTATGGCCAGAACCTTGGTATCGCCTTTCAGATCATTGATGATGTCCTGGACTATACGCAAGATCAATCTACTATTGGCAAACCTGCCGGTAATGACTTACGCCAGGGTATGGTTACCCTCCCATTAATTTATGCCCTACAAGAGCAGCCCCACAATGGGCGCTACCAGCAAGTGCACGGTCTCATCAACGGCTCCTCCCATAAGGATGAAGATATACTCTCGGTTGTCAAATGGGTTACCCAGAGTCAGGGTATTGAGCAAGCTATAGCCGATGCGCACACCTATGGGAACAAAGCGCGAGCTGCTCTCTATCACTTTCCCCCTTCGCCAGGTCGCGACGTCCTGGACGAATTGATCGACTTTGTAGTATCGCGTCAACACTGATAGGACAGCGTCAATGAATGCAAAAATTTCCTTAGAAGAGAAATTTCGCGAAAGGGGGGGGAAGCAGCCCTACGTTCAGCGCCTTTTCGGTCGCATTGCCCGCATTTATGATCTCATGAATAGACTCATGAGTTTTGGACTTGATCGCTACTGGCGAGCATTTGCTGCTCGTTACCTGGCCTTAGCTACTGGAGAATTGGGACTCGACTTAGGAGCTGGTACAGCAGACCTGTCAATAGCCGTTATTCGCTGTTCAGGCCCTGGGACGCATATGATAGGTATGGATATCACACCAGAAATGCTCGACCAGGGACGTGTCAAATTAGCACGCCTGGGTCTACAAGATCGCATCGAGTTACGTGTTGGCGACGCTGAACACATTGACTTGCCTGATAATAGCGTCGATGGCTGCTGCTCCGCCTTTACTGTACGTAACCTGACAGACATTCGTCAAGGCTTTCGTGAAATGTTGCGAGTGGTACGACCGGGCGGACGGGTTGTATGTCTTGAGATCAGCCACCCCCCAGGCTGGATTTTCGGTGCGCTTTTCCATTTTTACTTCTACAAGCTGGCTCCTCTGTTCGGCACAATTATTGGCAAAGCATTTGAGGAATATAATTACTTGCCGCATTCCCTGACTAGCTTCCCCACTGCCCCTGCATTGCAAGCTATTATGGAAGAAGTAGGATGGAGTGAGGTACACTTCTACCGCCTCACAGGTGGCATTGTAGCTGTACATGTAGGTACAAAATTATAGCGACGCATTCAAAAAGATCCGACTAGAGTTGGCTCTTCGCCTTATTCTCTCTACCCGGATCTTTGCTTTTCTATGTATTAGAAGAAGCCGCGTGTTAGAAAGATAATGACGAGCAGCGCACCAAGGATGCCAGTTAGCCAGAAGGCTGCAAAAAGCATGTCATTGCGCTTTTCCATGGGGGGAAGTTCCTCAGGACGTGGCAGAAGGAGCCGCTGATCTTCTAGACCCTCCACTGGAGCCAGTGATTGAAATGCCTGCGCCACACCATCTGGCACCCCTTGTGAAACATATTCAGAATACAGCCTCTCCCTGCCCATAGGTTGTGATATAAGTGGTGCTTCAAAACGTTGAGGATGCCCAGAAACCAGGCTGCCACTCACAGACCGCATCGCCAGTAAATCCTGGCGTAGTTCCGAAGGCCGCTGGTAGCGCTGGCTGGAGATAGGACGTAATCCCTGAGCCAAAATAGCATCGAACTGCTGAGAGACATTCGGATTCACTCGCTGCGCCTGAGGAATACTGCCGCTCACCCCAGCAGGAATGCTGCCGGTCACAGCATGGTAAGCTGTGGCCATCAATGAAAATAGGTCAGAGCGCACATCGATAACCCCGCGCACAAACTCTGGAGCAGCATACACTGTCAAACGAGTGCGATCAATACCAGAAATAAACTGCGTTGAGCCACCCGCCAACACAATAGAGAAGTTGGTCAGTACATACTGGGCGCCAGTGCGGGTAACCATAATATGTTCTGGACTGATTAAGCCATGCGCCAATGGCGGAGACTGCTGAGCGAGTAGCTCCAGAATCTCTGTCATTTGGAGACAACATTCAATCACATCTTGTTCCTGCATAGCTCTACCAGTGCGGCGCATGCGGGACATGAGTGACTCTCCCTCAACAGGTTCAAACACAAAGAAGCTGCGTCCACGATCACTGAAAGCATCCCAGAGAGTAGGTATGTGTGGATGCCTTCCCACGGAAGTCAGAGCCATAGTAGCAGTGCGTAGAGTAGATTGCATCACCATCGAACCACTCTCTGGCAAAACCAACTCACGGATCATTACCTGTGAGGCTCCACGCTGGGCATCCTGTGCAATCCACATATTTTCAACAACACTGGATAGCCACTCCTGGCGTTCTTGTATTTCCTGGAGACGATACCGTCCCCCGCGTAAGAGAGTACCAGGCATAAGCTGGCGATTCTCAGCATTAAAGGTTTTGCCTCCGTTCTGGCTGCCAGTCGGTGCACGCATATCCCGTTGCATCCCGGCTGCGCCTTGTTCAGGCAAACGCTGTGGCTCTCTTGTCAGAGAATTTGTAATCAGACGACTAGGACGAGGAGCGCCAGATGACCGCATAGCATCCTGTCCAAGTACATTCGTGATAGGTCGCCCGGGTTGAGGAGTCGCCTGAGGCCGTTGAGGTACACTCCGCGTATTTACTCCCTCAGTACGTAGCTCGCCAGTTTGTGTTGGCGTTTGACCGAAACCTTGTGGAGGTTGTGAAAATGAACGATTCTGGGCGGGTTTATCCTCAAAGCCAGGCAAAGAAGAGGAAGAGCGTGGGCTCTCCGTCGTTGGCACTCCTGGGGAATTAAAGAAACGAGGTGTATTCGGTACCGTTGGTGTCTGGGGAAACGAAGGAGCATTCGAATTCGGAGGCATACGTGAACCCCAGTTAGGAGTCGAAGTATTTGGATTGTTGGTAGGCGATGCACCTGGCAAGCCGCCAGATTGCGGTCTTGGAGATGATGTACCACCAAGCAGCTGCGAATTCGTTTTCTGCTGTGAGGCCGATGGGGGTGTTGTACGTCCAAAATTTCCCGATTGATTGGGTATCCGTATTATGAGACCACAACGTGTACAAGGACTCTTAGTTGCATCCCACTCATTTCCACAACGTGGACATATCATGATGTACCCCTCTCTACACTCGAGTATATACACTGGTGAGACGCGATTGCACTACATAAGTACCACAAGCGCTTCTTCTTTATTATATACTTCGACGCATTGGATGCCAGAAATAGTGCCGCCCCTGTAAGCTCTTCGACCTCCGCAACTTCCCCCTAAGGCTTGCTACTTGTTTCATCCGTCCATCTTCAAGGACTAAAAAATAAACCTCAGACATGTACATGAAAAAAAAATAGGTCTCTTTCGGCCTCGTCTACTCGAACGCTTCGCATACACTCTTTTAGCATGTTGTCACACGACAAATACATATGTATTTCTTAGCGCCGCTCGAAGAAAAACAAAAACCGAAGTGGAGGGAATACCCTAAGGACATGCAACAGAGTATCACTTGCATGCTCTTGCGCTGAGTATAGTAGAGAACATGCATGAATGTCAACATCTCTACCCATTACTACTAGTGTTCTTTATGGTATTTTTATCTCAGCGTTTTATATTGCGCCCAATAGGTGCTAAATCACCTAGAAAGCCCTCCAGAACCTTGGCAAGATCATAGAGCTGAGTAGCCTCAACGACAGAAACCTCGTGACCTGCATGCGCTACCTGGTACAACATTTGTACAGCAGGATGTTTGGTTGGCGCGGCTGGATCATTCACTGTTGAACCCAGTAACGAGGCTCGCATAGCATCTACACTGGCATTGACCTCCTCAAGGTGCGCAATATCTATAAAGCTGGCGGGCTTGCTCTGGCCTTTTCCTCTGTTCCCCGCCCGCTCTGTCTCCCACAGACGTCTGGCCTGTTTACCAGCAGCACAATAACAAAATTCAGGATGAGCAGAATCGGAGTTCTGTAGACCAGTATCATCACAGATTGGGCAAATAGGCATAGTTGGCCTCCTCATCAGGCATATTTCAAACTGAGACTACTATATCACACACTAGAAAGGGTGTAATTAAGAGAGACACTGCCTGCCATTAAGGTAATCGTTGAGCATATCCTCACAGTCAAAAGCAAGCTTGCCGAATACCTCGGATGGTTCGCGCCAGCATGGCTTTCCTTCGCCAGAGCTTTGCACCGATCCGTTCATAATCGAACCTGTATAGGCAATAGAGGCCGCACGAAAACGCGGGTCACGCTGCAACCCTGAATATACACCCACAATACTCTTAATAGCCACAACATATCCCGTCTCTTCACGTACTTCTCGCACAACACACTGCTCTACTGTCTCTTTATAGCGAACTATTCCACCTGGAATTGTGTATCCCAGACCATCGGCACGGTCTATCAGCAAAATTTTGCCGTCTTGCTCAATAATGACACAGGCGCTAAGAATGGGAGAGATTTGCCCAAACGTGAGAAGAGCAATCACACGAAATATAAATCCGGCCAGCAGCCCTTTAATCTTCTCTTTCATCGTTCACACTGTCTCCCTTCGTGGCTTCCGCTCCTTCTTGTTGTGTTGCCGGTATCTCTGTAGCGGCCAATGTTCTTTGAGTTTCCAATAGGACATTAACCTGCTCGGACATACCCAGAAATGCCGCAGCTACCGGGGATGCTGCATTACTTACCACAACTGGTTGACCTTTATCGCCGCCTGCAGCAGTTGCAGGATCCAGGGGAATACTCGCCAGCAGCGGCAAATCGTCAAGCAGCTCACGTGCCTCCTGGCTGCGCGGAAAAATTTCCACATGTTCACCACAATGTGGGCATAAAAAACCATCCATATTCCGTACCACACCCAGGACAGGCACATCAACGCCTTGAAACATTGCCAGGGCTTTCGCAGTGTCGATACGCGCAATATCCTGGGGCGTCGTGACCAGAATAGCCCCATCGATCTGCATCTCACGGCATAGCGTCGCTTGCGGTTCGCCATTGCCAGGAGGCAAATCAATGATCAAATAGTCCAGCTTACCCCAATCAACCGAGTAAAGCAGCTGACGAATAAGCACACCCAACACATCAGGTATGGGAGCAACGGCCTGCTCTTCGCCGATAAAGAATCCGACAGACATAATTTTGATACCATAGCGTGACAGTGGCTTAAGCATGCGTTCAGGTGCAAGTTTCCCATGTTGGGCCAGGGGCAAAAATAATGCCGATTCATGCGCCGCTGTACGTTTACGCACGCCCAACATCATGGGAACACTGGGACCATAAGCATCTCCATCCAGCAATCCCACTGAAGCACCTCGCTTAGCCAGGGCCACAGCCAGATTCACACTTACCGTCGATTTACCCACACCACCTTTACCACTGCCCACTACAAGTAGTGTATCCGCACAATCCAGGCGAACACGCCTCATAATCGTCCTTTCTGGAAACCCCCGTCTTTCTAAGCGGGGACGAAAGAAAGCTGCCCGCAGGCAGGAACCCCTTGCGGGGGCACGTTTTTGTGGGAACGTGCAAACCCTGGCCGATTGCGGCCCCCCTGGTCAATGCCAGGGTAATAAGACCCTTCGCGATGGCATATCCGGCATAGGCCCCTCCGGCCTTCTGCTTCGGCGTGGCAGGCAGTGGTACGAGTTAGGGTGGCGCTCGTACATGCTTTCCTTAGCCAGATACGCTGCTACACATGCGGCCAGTTGCCTGGCGGAATGGGTCCGCTAGTCAGAAACTTACGTTGCGCTAGCCGTTTCGCAAGCCCCCGCTATTTATACGGGGGTTCCTGACCCGTCCTTGCACTACTTCTCTCCATACTCTTCAAATAACAGATCGAACCTCAACCCTTGTTCGCTAGTATATTGGCAATCAGGCTATTTGGCAAGGTAGCAAACCGCAGATCATGAGTCGAACACATTGAGCATAGTGATACCTCTTCTAGAGTAGCAGCTTTTTGAGATTTTGTTCAGCAGCCATACTCCCACATCCTAAGGTATAATGATTGTTGGATGAGCTGACTGAAGCCTACGAAGCCAACTCAATGATTGAGAAAGTCTTTGCTCAGCTAGCACAAAACGACGTTTCATAATTCTTAGGAGTAATTGATGTATCGCTTGCTCGCCATAGATCTCGATGGCACCCTCCTTACACCCCAGAAAGAGATTACCCCTCATACTCATCATTTATTATGTCAAATTGCTCAAGCAGGGATCGCAATTGTGATCGCCACTGGACAAACCTCGCAGGTTCTGCGTGCCGTCTGTGCCGACCTACCATTAACAGCACCACAAATCATTGAAAATGGAGCTCTTGTTATCGATCTAATCAGGAATGCTATCCTGCATGAGCAGCTTATTCCGGATGAATATATTTTGCCCGCGCTCGTCGCACTACGTTCATTTGGTCTTTATCGTGTCTACCACACTCATGAACGCGTCTACGCCGATAAGGATACCCCACGCGTGCGCACATGGTACCGTCCTCCAGTGCCACCCGTTATAGAAGTCGAAGATGTCGCAAACATCTACCCTCAGCGCTGTATCAAAGTGGCAGGTATCGGTGCAGCGGATACCTTGCGCGATAAGCGTCGTGAGCTTGAGCATATTTTTGCAGGTAAACTCTATGTTACTCAATCCTCCTTCGATATCGTTGAATGCCTTCATCCCAACGTATCCAAGGGGCATGCCCTCAGCCTCATAGCCGCGGACTTAGGTATTGCGCCTGGTGAGATTATTGCTATTGGAGATAATCACAATGACATCGGTATGCTGCGTTTCGCAGGGCTTGGTGTCGCCATGGGCAATGCTCACGACGAAGTCAAAGCGGAAGCAAATCACGTCACAGGTCGTAATACCGAAGAGGGAGTAGCCATGCTGATTGAAGAGATGAT